>Ga0123342_1006026_pt1 | contig 17111 bp, 11 predicted proteins | sample Turbeawhitnodule_FD_89960 | JGI IMG/M metagenome (GOLD analysis project Ga0123342, IMG submission 89960) | Root nodule microbial communities of legume samples collected from Mexico - Turtle bean Mexico white nodule | ecosystem: Host-associated > Plants > Roots > Nodule | place: Mexico: Nepantla... | reverse complement strand
CTGGTGAAGGTTATCACTTCTTGCTCCAGCCTTGATTATAATGGGGAGGAATTTAAGGCCCTTGTCATGCAATTCATGCCCAATGGAAACTTGGACTTGAAAATACACCCAGGAGATGAAGAGCCAGGATCCATTCTAACCTTGATGCAAAGATTGAGCATTGCCATTGATGTTGCTTCTGCTGTGGAGTACTTGCACCATGACTGTCATCCACCAATAGCTCATTGTGATCTGAAACCAGCCAATGTCCTTCTAGATGAAAACATGACTGCCCGTGTTGTAGATTTTGGATTGGCAAGGTTTCTGTGTCAAAACACATCAGAGAAGCAGAGTAGCACTCTAGCACTGAAAGGATCAATTGGCTACATTGCCCCAGGTATACATTAACACTTCGCTTTCTTTAAAGAATAATCGAGTTCTTTTTTCTTTTTACTGTAGTTTCATTTTACTTGCTATTTGTGCATAAGTGAGATACACGCACTTGTATGAATAGGGTGATATGTTTCAGAATATGGTTTTGGAAGCAAGGCTTCAACTGAGGGCGATGTGTACAGTTTTGGGATCCTAGTGCTAGAGATGTTCACAGGAAAAAGACCAACTGATGAAATGTTCAAGGAAGGATTAAGCCTCAGGAAATTTGTCTCAGCTATGGATGAGAATGAAGTAGTGATGATGGGTGGTGATAGAAGGCTGATTGAGGATTATGGATATTCAACACAAAGCTCAATCAGTGATGATCATAGCAGTGGCTTTGACAGCAACACACATTGTATGCTTAAAGCTGAGGAGTGCATCGCTGATGTGATAAGAGTTGGTCTGAGTTGCACAGCTTATCAACCCAAAGACCGATGGAGCATGAGAGAGGCCTTATCAAAATTGCAAGCTATTAACCACTCTATGCTGCCTTTTTGAAGTAGGCCTCCAGCCCAGATGCAATCACCATAGCAAGTCACTGATGTGGCCCAAAAAGTAATATTTAGCAGAGTTATATACATATGTATTTAATAAATTACAATAATGAGTGAGATCCTCAACTAGAAGAACTAGAAGGGATTGAACTAAACGTTTAAAGTTAACTTTTTAATAATATATCGTTATTTTATCTTTTTTAACTTAAACTACCTCTTTAGAATGAATTATTCTTTTTATGACTCTCAACGTTAACAATAACTAAATTTATTAAGGAACTTGAGGCTTTAAAAAGATGAATTAAAGATTTTGAATGAAATTATAAAGCTATAAAAAAGTGAAGCAAGACTTAAAAAACGAATCGCAGTTCATATGACTTGCACTAGTAGAGGAGTACTTCTATTAACTGGTTTTGAATTTTAGGTTAGTTTTCATATTTAAGACTTCAATTAAAATATTAGGGATCGGGTTGGAAAAATATGGGTTTTGTGAATTTAACTTTATTTTGAATAAGAAATTTTGTATTTTTTTACATGGAACTGAGAGCCTTTTCTTTCAGAAATTGTTAAGTTTCATTAAAATGATCTTAAAAAATTGTTGAATTGGTGATTACAATAATTTTGAGTTAAATTTAGATGTTACGTAAGTATTATACATTCAATTTAATTTAGAAGTAGCTATAACTTGGTTTTAATTTGAGTTTCATATTTTAAATAAAATGTGATAGAGATGATAATATTACATTAATTGAATTAATTAGATGAGTGTATTAGGCCCAAAAGAAAATGCACTAGAGATAGGTTGGAGAATAGTCAATGCAGAGAAGGTGATAAATTTCACTTTCTACATGTAGTTACAAAGTATCTGAAGTAAAAGATATGATAAGGAAACACTTGATGAACATGCGAAATTCAAATTAAAACCTAATTCTAACTAACTTTTTAAGTGATATTCTTCAACCTTATGATTGGTTAAGCTTCCCTACAACTAGACTTATCAATTTGGTCCAACCCACAAGATTTCACCCTCACTTACATGAATCAAAGTAAAACAAAATCCACATAAAGAAAAACTCAGAATACCAAAATGTCCACAAAATGTCCAAGTAAACTCATAGGGTCTAACCTTAACACACATGGATTAAAGCTAACAAAGTTTACATGGCAAAAAAGTTCACATAAAAAAAATTATAGGTTAAAATATCCACAATGAATCATGACCAACCAAAGAGCCAATATTTTTTAAAATGAAAAAATCTTTAAAAATTGGAATATAAACAAAAAATCATTTACTTAAAAAAATACGAAAAGTTAATTTGTTTCAAATTTTAACTATTCACAATATAATCTAGTTTAAATAGTTAATATTGGCATCATAATCAAACATTACTTAATTACAATTGTCAAAATCACAACAAAGAAAAACTTATATTTCCAAAAGGTAAAAAAGAAAACATAAACCCAAATATTGATATTATCTTCATATTTTTATATAATAATAAAAATTAAAAGCAGTTGTAAGAATATTAAATGAAATTATAATATTAAGATTGAACATAAACTAAAAGGTCGTTTTTAAGGTTCCCAAATTATTTTACTTTTTATAGAAAATTTTAAACATTTGTGAATTAATTGAATAAACACACTATGTAAAAAAATTGTTTGACTAAAATAACGTACTATTTTCATAAAGTTATAATAATAGATAAAAAAAAATTATAACCTTCTTTGCACAATGATAATTATTTTTTCCAAACATTGTAAGTTTCAAAACTACAACTAGAAAGCAAATAATATTATTCAGTTTGTAAGAGACTGAATTGACCAAGAATATAATATAAATATTAAGAATTTAGTTAGATACTAAATTATAATTATTAAAAGCTTCAGAGACTAATTTACAAATAATAAAAATCAATTAACAATTAATGTAAAATATTTTAAAAACTGAGAAACTTATATACAATTACAAAAAGTATTTTTTGATCAATCAAATCCATTTTGTTTTTTTCTCTAACCCGTTTAATGTAGAAATTTTGAACTATTAAAACCTCTGTCCACCTACTCATTTAGTAAATCAATAAAAAAGAACTTATTTTAAGAATAAACTAAAATTAAACGTAGATCATAAGCAAGTCTACCTACAACCCATATTCATCTCAGAATTATTTATAGTTGTTTAGATAATTAGGAATTTACAATCTCTTAAAGGAAAAGGTACTCTCAAGAGAATGCAAATTTTTTTATACAAGACACAAAAATTGGTAAAAATTCCCTTGGGATAAAAATGGACATCTAAGTAGTTATTAAGAACAATTTAAGGAATTTTTTTTGTTTAAATGATAGATGAATATCATCATATCATCCACTACATTAACTACATTTACTTAACTATTATTTTATTAATATTATATGCTTATAGAAAATCTATATTTAGGCGCATTTTTATTTAAATTTAAATTTTAAAGAGGGTATTTCTTTTAAATAATTTAGAATTTTGAAAAATAAATAAATGACAAACCTTGTATCTATATCAAGGGAGAAAAAGATAATAAATTTGTAAATCTTTTATTTATTTATAAGAAATGTCAGCATTTAAAAAAATTAGTTAGAAGTCAGAACTGCTTTTCAAAACTTAATTTATAAATTCACAGTAACTTTTGCAATACCTATTATCTCCAGAAACCATAAAAGCTAACCTCTTACAATTAGAATATTCCTAGTAATGTTTTGCAAACATTGACAAAAGTAATTTAATCAGTACAAAAGGTGAATATAACATTTTTTGAACAATTAAGAAATGTAATTTAACTTATAAGAGATGTTAATGTGGCATTTTTAAACAACTGGTTAACATTGATAAAAAAAATTATGAACAATATTTTTGTTAGAGATAAGATGTGGAGGCACATGCAAGACCAGAAATAAAATGAGTAGAAAAATGGTGGTGCTTGATATTTTGGGAGGGTGAAGGGTGAAGAGGTAGGTGGTTGACATAGTCAAAGTTGGATTTATGTCTTTTCCGACAAGTTGGGTCAGGAGGGAAGGACCCCACAAGAAACAACCGCATGGCATTGATTCATAGAGTGGGTGGTAGAGATAAGTAACATCATGACGTTTCCATGAACGAAGAATTTAAAGCTGCAAGGAGTCCTCATCACATAAGCAGAAACACAGGTTGTTCACCAGAGGTTTTTCAGTATATAACAAACCGTCCTCAACAATAGGACTCAGGGCCTATAGGTACCCGAATGGACAGCACAGTTAACCAAATATGCAAGATTACATAATAATAATATTACCCCATTTGAAATCAACACTAGAGTAGGAAATGCTAATTAATTTACATTTGGTTGAAACCTGAGCAAGGTCATCTCAGAATTGGCCCTTGATGATGCAACCGTTGGGCTGCTATTGCTACTGCTATCGGACAATGAAACAAGCGTTTTCTGCAACACCCCAGATGGAGATGACACCATTGTTCCCAGAGGACTGTTAGATTCAACATGTGTAGTGGCTGGTGAGGGTGTGTTGGAGGTTGCTTCGTTGGTTTTGGTGGTGGCAGTGACTGTGCTTGACCTAAGAACTTCAGCTAGAGGACCCCCAAGCGTTGAAGCCACCCAAGGTGCTGGGTTGAGCCAGTTTGAGAGAGAGATTTTGGTATCAGTGTGTGTGTTTGCAATAGACTCCATTAGGCCCAACCCTATGTTAACATTACCTAAATCTTCATTCACAGCACCACCCCCCTTTGATAGATCAAGAGAAGAAAGGGATAATTTACCAATTGATACAGCAGAGTTCTTGTTGTTATTGTTGGTGGTGGTGGCATTGTTTTCACCAGTTTCTGTGTTGGACCAAGCATCAATGAAACCCCTTGTCTTCTCTGGTTGGAGATTTTCCATGGGGACAATCAGAGGATTCAGGAAAGGATGGCGTCTGTTTTGCTGATCCAGTCCAGTGTTGTATAGTGCAAATGAATTCAGAAACTGAGGCTGGGTGTTATTACAACAACTCTCGCTGCTCAGCCCAACTTTGTTATGCATCAGAGACTGCCATTCTGAGTCAGAAGCACCCAGGGAAATAGGATCTCCATTCAGCATCCACTCCAAACCCCTATTACATTCAATTCACTGGATCAGTAACAGAGTACCCAAGTTATCACAACAACATAACACCCAAAAATACAAAAAATAGAAAAGCATTCCCTCGGCTTCTCTATAGTAAACTAGACATAAAATGACCGACTTTTAGCACAAATAACCAATACTTCAAATTTTCAAGCGAGTTTAATCAGAATCGAAGTAAAACAAAATGTATAAGGCCTTGGAAAATTTTCAGTTATGATGTCTTGTTCTTTATGTTTATTACTTAAGAAACAAAAGATCCGAGAAGGGAAGAAGAATTGAAATCAGAACCCAAACCGAGAAATAAAGACATAGTGAATTCAAACTTGGAACTCACCTGGGCTCCTTATTTGCAGAAACAGAAGCCATGGAGTCAAAATTTGCAGCTTTGAGACTAAAGTTAGCAAGAGAGAGGGGAGATTCAAGGTATGGCGGAGTGGTGGAAGAGCCAAGAAAATGGGGTGAGGATCCATGTTTTCTAGATGTGGGGTTAGAAATAGCCACGGTAACATCAGGTATAGAAGGAAAAGGATTAGACTCATGGCGAGGCCTCTTGATTTGGTGGCTATTGTTGTTGATGCTAGTGGGAGTGGTGGTCTTGGTGTTAACTTCCACAGGCTTTCTTGAACGGGGACGCCCTCTATGCATGTGGCGCTCGCAGTACTTGTGGTTTGGAGCCACATCTCTTGAACATCTCCATTTTTTGCCATCTGTTCTTCTACACCTACCTGGCTCCGGGTCAGTGCTACTAGCCAACCTCAGATTGAAACCACCATCCACTGAAAATAAAATTAAAAACAAAAGGTAATGCAAAGTTCAAGAAACAGTGAAAGCAAGCCCCCATGTCATGAAAAGGGCCACAGTGATTTGAACAAAAGAAAAGGTGAAGTTTTGAGACAAATACAAACAGTGGTCGAGAGAGGACAGGCAAAGAAAGACACAAACTTTAGATGGGAATGGGCTCAAAAGGCAGAAAAGGCACGGGAACATGGTGTGGTCTTGTGTTTGTGCGTGAACTATGAGAATGAGAGTAGAAAATAAGAAATTAAGACGCACGAGAAAGCAAAGGGTCATTCATACTGCAGACAGAGCGAGAAGAGGATGTGAGTGAAGTATGGATGAGGAGATCAGGTGGAACAGGAACAGAAGCCATCATGTACTTGTATATCATGGCTTGTCTTTCAAGCTCCCTCCATTGTGCACTTGTGAAAGGAAACCCCAACGAAGCCGCCATCCCACCTGCTGTAACACACAACCAAGACACAACACAAGTATGTTCAGAGTCTTAGACAGGACAGAAACCCCAACGCACACACACTCTCTCTCTTTTGACCCACCTTTACTTCCTTTTTATTCTAGTAAAAAGATGCAATCTTTGGGATGTATTAGTGAGAAAGATGCAATGAAACCGAAGCTTAGCACACACAGCAGTGAGGGGGAGAAAGTAATTAAAACACAAACCTGAGGGTTTGAAGGTAGAAGAGGTGGTGGTGGGAGAAGTATAAGGAGAAATGTCAAAAGGCTGCAAAGTCCTTACAGGTGCAGGAGCACCACAGCCACCATCAATAGCAGGAGCGAGAACAGAAGCTCCACTAACAAGGTTTATATGATTAGTAAAAGACATGTAAGCCGTGGGACCATCGCCATCACCAGCACAGGAATCATTATCAAAGGGTGATGACAATGGACGGTGGTGATGATTATGATGCGCCATCATCGTCATCTTATTATGGAATAATGCTTCAGGGCTCTGCAGTTTCACATCCAACCCAACAACGCTACCACCACTGTTGTTGCTGCTGCTGCTTCTTTTTCTCGTGTGGGAAAGACCAAACTCACCCATTACTCATACGATGGTTAAATTAAATTAAAAGCAAGCAGTTTTGCTGAAAATCGGGAACCACTTTGTAATGAAGGAAAAAAAAGAATAAGAAAAGCACCTTTTCAGGTAAGGGAGGAAAGTGCTGTTTATGGCATTGGGATGTCTTGTGTTGGGCTGTGTCTATCTATCTATCTAAACAGTAAACGATAGAGTGAAGATAATAAAAAGAAATAAAAAAATGGTATCCCTCTAGTGCCAGGTGTTGTAATGGAGAAAGAGTGAGGTTGATGTGGGATTTATGATTGAGTTATGGGTTGCCGCCATTCTCGGCCTTTGCTTTGCTTCCATGCTTCCAACATTCGCACCACACGCTAGCAGACAAATTAGTAAAAAGGTGACCCGTTTTTGTTTCTTTCTTTTCACCCTTTCTCTCTCTTTCTTGTCCGTTTATAAGTTTTTTTATCTATCATCATTATTGTGGTATCTATCCCTTTCTGCATGTATGGCTAGACCCCGCTGGAGATACTCTTATCTCTCATCGAGTTTATTGGGAACCAAGGAACCACACAACAAGATATCCCCACTCTCTCCCTACCCTATAACGCCCACCATACTCATTCCCTGTCCTCTCCTCTCTCTTAACTCTCTTCAAAATATTCATTTTCATCTTTATCACTACCACCACGTTTATTCAAATAACACACCAACTCAATAAATCTCACTTTCCATATTTTACTCATCAAACTCTTTTTGGGGAACTCACAACCTTTTGTTTTCCCCGTATATACTATCCAGTTCCCGTTAACACCTCTCCTGCACCACACTGAGGAAGACACGGGTAAATTCTAAAGTCACGGTTCTACTACATTCCAATTCCCAAATACGTGTAAGAACAATTCCATAATCAACGTTTTCATTAAAAAAATATGCATATCAATAATCAAGGTTGCTGGGAGGTCATTCTTCGAGATTTTTGCTACAAGTGTCTTTCGTGTTGCTAGCTCAACTCTATGTCTAATGTTTGACTTCTGAATTTATTATTTTCTTCCTCAGACACTTGCTATAGCATGGTGACGTGGGACACCCACATGGGTATTCATGAAATCAAAGAGAAAATTATATTGGTACAGAAATCTTGCACAAAACTTATATAATAAAGAAAAATGAAAAAAAAAAGGAATAGGCAGAGTACGGCTGTATTATACAAGTTATGAGAACGAAAGTCCAAATCAGTGAGCACGAGAGCAATTTGAGTTTTGTGTTTTTTTATTTATTTCAAATTACTGTTTGAAATATGTGTTAAAGAATAATATTAATAATAGTAGTGGTAATTGAATAGTGTGATGACCCCATTCAGGTAGGTATGAGATAAAGTGAAGGAAGGCGAAGTGCCCTGTTTGTGTTGATCTTTAAAATGAAAAGTACTTGTCCTAATTTGGGGCACCAAATTTTGTTAAAATAGTTTAGCTTCTTGAGGGGCTTGTTTGGCCATACTTGATAAAAAGTGAAGGAGGGCCTAATAAATTATCCTCCAGCGTCAGGTTTGTGAAACTAAATCTTTAATGTTGTCAGTGGCATTTCATCGAACAGGTTGCCCCACACATCACCCTCCCCTCATGTTCGCCCCCGCTCTAACCATACTTCACTGGCCCCCCAAAACTTTTTATTTACCTTCTAACCAATCTTCACATCACTCTTCTTCCTGAAAAACTACGTACAATTGTGAAATCCATATAAGAAAAATAATACGAAATTTTTATATTTAAATGTAGTTTTTTATTTTAATCCCTGTCAATTTTTCATTTATTTTATTTCATCTCAAATTTAAAATCAACGACTTTAGTATCTCGAAATCTTCAAAATTTTCACATAACTCGAACATGGCAAAATTTCCCTAATTCTGTTCCCTACTTTGTTTTCACTAAATATGGTAGTCTATGTGTGATGTGAGTTAAGATGAATTAAATTCTCCAACGCTAACAATTAGATTCATCTTAGTTTGGTGGAGATTTGATGATGAGTAAATATGAGGATTGTTCCCATCAACAAACGCAAATTATATGAAAGTTGTAACTTCTTTCATATTTTATTTTTCTTACATAAAACACTAATTTTAGTCTCTTTAAGTGTATAAAATAATCAGTTTTGCTCATTTTAAATTTATAAATGTCTGGTTTTGTTATTTCTCTAACGTATAAGGTGACTACGTTGAATTAATGAGATTAGCTTGAAAAATCCAAATGAGTAGTCCCTTAAAGTGAAACTAGATTTTAAACTTAAGAAACCGAATAGAATTGGTCTTGAAATTTTATGGATTGAGCAAAACAATATATCCTATTTTATAAGACTAAATATATTTAATTATGCTTTCCGTGTCTCTAGATATATTTATTAAAAAATTAATATTTTTTTTAACTAATTAACATTTATTAAAAAGGTAGGTTATTTAGTTAGTAACTTTAAAGTTATTAATAATTTATAATATTTTAAAAAATTATCCTTAAAATTAGTGAGGCCCGTCATCTCACTCACTCCACTTAAGTATTTTCTAACTAATTTATTAATGTGTGTTGGTGATCTTCTTTAATCCCGTAATAGACAGAATAAATTTATCTTATTCCCTCTTGTCTCCAATGTAAGAAAAAAAAGAACTCATGTGTATTGATTTCAAACATTTTAAATGTAAGAAATTCCAACCTTATTTAATTATACAATATCTAAAATTTCATTAGAGTTTTCTTTCGAATATTTTCCATTCTTAACTAATATCAAATTTCATTAAGGTAGTCCGAGAAAAATATTTAATTAAGGTATTGTAATTAAATTGATGTTAACTGACCTTTTAGTTTAGGTGAATTTTAAGCCTGCCATCATGGATACCAAAATATACATATCCAAATTGGTTAAATGGTTCTACATTTGAAGTAGATTAATTGTGAGTTCAGATTTTGGTTAAAAAAATAAATTAAGTTGAAATTAATTAGAGTTTAAAAAATAATTTATTAAAATTTTTAAGTTAATTTGAGTTTGGGGTAAATTTTATCAAATTTAACTGAATTTGAAAAAAAAATTATCAAACGTGTTAATAGAAATGTTTAATAAAAATTGAAAATTAATTTAAGTACACGGTCTAAAATTTAAACATTCTCTTCCTAATCATAAAAGGCATAAGCGTATCTAAGTATGACTTGTTGGGTAGAATCACAAATATCCTTACATGATTTGGGACTTCAATACTCAAAGAGATGGAAGTCATATATACGTATACATTTACACTTTGTTTGAATTAGGTATTGGATTTGTAGAGAAAACGTAAGGAAAGTGTGTTTTTTTTTATCAAGGTAAAAAGGTGGTGGAAAGTGAAAAAAAAAAACAGTTTGTGAATGATTTAATAGATATAATAAATTTTTAAAAATTATAAAATAATATATATTTAATAATTAATTTTCTTATATTATTATAATATAAATATAAATATGAATAAATTAATAATATAAATATATAATATATATTTAATATAAAAATTATAAAATATATATTAAATATAAATTTTTAACATTGATTCTTCACAAATCTTCACATATTTGAAAGAAGTTTGAAGTTCTTTTGCTTTGTTTTCTACATTTTATTAATTTTGTATTCTTGATATTTGAATTTTTTCTTAACATAGATTTGTATTCTAAGATTGTGTTTGGATTGAAGAGAGGATTTGAGGGAGTGAATTTAGAGTGACTTGAGAGAAAACTGTAAAGAGAGTGGAGGTTGTTTGGATTAAAATATGTTAGAGTGCATTTGTGAGAAAAATTTATTGAAGTTTGTAAGTGATATGATGATTTTTTGTAAGGGATTTTTTATTTTTTAAAAATGTATAAAATGTAAATTGATAAATCTATCATATTCTTAAAAAATATTTAAATAATAAAGTATGAGATATTTTTGTGTAAATTTTAGTTAATTAAAATTTTATAAATACATATAAAAAATATTTTCATAAAACTAAAATTAACTTTTGTTATGGTTAATATTATTATTTAATAAATTTATTTTAATTATTATTAAATATGTAATTTATTTTTATTTTTATTATTATTGTTTATAATTTATTATTATTATTATTTTATTATTATTTTAAAAATTTATTTTAGTTACTAGTATTATTTATAATTTTATTACCTTTTTTATATATTATTCCTATTTTAAATTTTAAATATATTACTATTATTTTATAGTTTTTACATTTATATTACTAATTTATTTTCTTTTATTATTACTATATAAATACATTTATATTATTATATGAATATATTTATTTTATTACTATTATATTATATTATTATAATTAATTATTTTATTTTTATTTATGTTATAAATATATAGTATTTTTTTATTATAATATATATATATATATATATATATATAAAGTGTAATTTTATATGTATATAAAAAAAGTAATTAAGGGTAATTTTAACTTTGTACCGTTATTATGTGGATTTTTGTAAACTTTCCTTTTTATTCTTTGCATGGCCTAGGAGATTCATTTTATCCCTCTCTCCCAAATCAACGCTTTTCCATCTTCTTAAATCATTGGAAACAAACCAAAACATTCATTTCCTTTCAATCTAAGTGAATATATGAGACTCAAAGTTACGAAAACACTCGAAGTCAAGTTCCTTAAAAAATGACAAAAGAAGTTTTAACCATTACATCAGTCAAGTCTTATTGTCATATTATGATTATTATTATACTTATTAGTAAGATTATCAATATTAATATAATTAATAATATAAAAATTATTAATATTATTCATATATTTAATATCAATCATATTGTTAATTTCATTAATATTATTATTATTCAAATTAATAATATTATTAAATATTATTAATATGATTGATATTATTAGTATTATTAAATATTATTAATACTAACGGAATACAGGCACTCCTGAGCTTGTGTATTTGTTTTTTTATTTTTTATTTATTTATTTATTCATTATTATTATTATTATTATGTATTTAATTTTTTTATTTCTACGATTGATCGAGCCAAATGTGGAATGCATGTCAATCTTCTTTCTCTATAGATTCTTCTCAGTGTAGATAATTCATTTGTCCTTCGTTGAATGATCATTCTCCGTTTTCTATTTACAATATTCAGTCTTTAAGTTTGTTTTTATCACTTATATTTTTCATTTTGTTATGTAATCTATTAAAATATAGAAAAATAATAAGCATTAGAAAAATTATTTAAAAAATTATAAAATATAAATATAGTTATTAATGAGAGATATCCAAAAATATTGATAATATTTAACTTTTTCTATTTGGATGATATGACATATGAGGAATTATGCTCGTTTTTAGGATAAGGTTGAGGTTTCTAGGCTATTTTGGTTATTAAAGATTTAACTTGTCTAGTGGGTAATTCGTTTAAAGTTTCAATGAAGAATGATATGTTCGATTTTAATGTGCTCAAGTTTTCTGGTATTAACACCCGTACTGGTAAAGTTATACGTTCTCTTCCTGTTATTGCAGTTTCCTTCACCAGGCTGGGTTAAAATAAACATTGATGGGGCTGGGTAATTCGTTTAAAGTTTCAATGAAGAATGATATGTTCGATTTTAATGTGCTCAAGTTTTCTGGTATTAACACCCGTACCGGTAAAGTTCTACGTTCTCTTCTTGTTATTGCATTTTCCTTCACCAGGCTGGGTTAAAATAAACATTGATGGGGCTGCTGTTATCCAGGTTTTGCCGCTTGTGAAAGTATTTTCTGTGGGAGTGGGGGAGTTTATTGGAGCTTTCTCTGCGTTTCTTAACGTTCAGACTGCTTTGGTTGCTGAATTTTATGGAGTTATATATGCTTTGGAGGAAGCTCAAAAGTTGGTTCTTACTAATGTCTAGCTGGAATGTGACTCTGCCGTGGTTTGTGCTGCGTTTATTGCTATGACAAATGTTCCTTGGATGCTTCGTAATCGATGGAATACTTGTCTTAATTACTATGGAAAAATCAGGTTTAGGGTTACTCATATTTTTCGTGAAGGGAATGTGTGTGCTGATAAGTTGGCTAATTTATGATTTATTCATAGAGAATCCTTTCATTGGTATAATAAACTTCCATCTAGTTTGTTCTTAGAATTCTTTATTAATAGGTATAGTCTACCTATGTATCGTTTTTGTTAACATATGAGTTTTTGTCTAGTCTCCCATATTTTTGTATTTTTTTTTTCTTTTTCTTGTTTTTAATAATACTTTTTTCATGTGATGACAAATGATTGTTGTTATTTGAGGTGTCAGCCTAACTGAGATGTCAAGTAGCATAGTGATGCCTAACATGAAAACTTTTTATAAAAAAATTACACATTTCTAGATTTTTAATATAAGTTATTAATTATTTAAGAAAAAAAAATACTTTATAAAATTGCTTGTATGATAGAATGCCCTGAAAAACAAAATGAGAGTGAAATGCGTACTTCAATGAAACCAACCCTTCATACCAAACTTATATTTAATGTTTATCGGAACAGTTGTTAATCAATTTTTTTCATAAAAAAAAGTGAAATTTTAATTTTTTTTCTTTCTCAAATTTTTTATATGTAATTTTATTTATTATTCTTATTTAATTGTTTAACATGGTAAAAAATGAAAAACTTAGTAAAAGTAATACATTATTCTTTTATTCAAAGAAATTTATATAAAAAAATAACTTTTTTTAAATGGTACATTTTTTAATATTTTTCTTAAAGAGATTCTAAATTTGTAAATCTAAATATGAAGAATTAAAATATCATAATATAAATTTATAGTTGACAAAAGTATTCATAAGGATTTAGAGTTTTTGTGTGAAATAATTTCTAAATACAAAATTTATTTTGAAAAAATGCAAAAAAAAAAAAAAACTTGTAATTTTGTTATGCAATTTTTTAATAATTTGTTTTTTGTTTTTGTAATTTTATCTACCATATGAAAACAAAATAACCATCCGATTTAAAAAATATAAACTTAAAAATTAAAAGAGAAAAATAAATTTATCTTTGTTTTCTAAAAGAAAAATAGAAAACAAAAATAAAATTATAATCATCCTATTATTCATTATCTTCTTTTAATTTATCTTTTCTATATCTATAAATAAATTTTAAGAATTTCTTTTTAAAATATCAATAATTAAAAAAAAATATTTTTTCCCTTCGAGCTCCACATTAAGCATTTCAAGCAAATAAATTTTGTTATGGTTTGATGGCCAGATGAGTAGAAGAATGTGGTTTGGAATGAACTACACTAAAACTTGTCTTTTTAATTTGTTGCACATTTGAACATCTAATGTTGGTAGAGTGTCAAGATCAACCATATAATTCTAAGAGTAGTTTAGTACTACTATAGAGATATTTGGCGATAATAAAGTAAAACACTTTACATGAAATGTGTCTCTCAATACCGTATCCACCACCCATAACTAAAAATCAAAGGATAACAAATTCCGATGCCACTAAACACTAAAGAAAAAAAATTAATGAGTGGAATAATCTATCTACCAGGAAGATGATGTAAATGGGGACGATCTTCCAAATGTAAGTTTTCTTTCTCTGTGCAAAACTTGGATTGATACCGTTTGAATAATTTTTTGAATATCCCAAACAATATATCATTTTCGTATAGCCATGTAGTGGTGGTGTTTCAATCTTTGGTTCCCATAAGATGACTTTGGTTTGTTTCAAGGTTTCTTATCAGAGGTTTTTGGTGGGTTCGACCATTTGCAAAAAAAAGAATGACAGGAGCAGACTTGATTTCGTCAACAATGCAGCCTAGGAAGTCGAAACTGAACCAAGATTGGCAACAATCTGAATCTTCCTATTGTATTAGTATTAGAAAGCGAGACGTGTGGGCAAATTAAAACCTAGTGAAGAGGGCACAACAAATATCTTTAATTTTAAAAACAGAGAATAAAATCAGTTTAAATCAAAATAGTAACGTATCAATCCATGCACTCTCTCCACATCTAGTAACCATTAAGCGACAATAAATTAAAAACTGAAAAATAAAAATAAAAAAGCTGTTTTTGTTAACTTTGCTCTTCCTTCCTAATGTTGTCTTGAAATAAGGAATTAACGGAAGAGTGGGAAGTCAGCATATAAAAGTTGTACATTAATATTAATTTAAAAATTAAAAAAAATATTTTTAAGTAATTTATATGAAATGATAAAATACTCTATTGTACTACTAAAATGAGATATACTAAATAAGGATATAATCGGAAAAAAAAATTGTGTACACCAAAAAACGGTTATAATGAAGAATCCCCTTTATATATAGATATAGATTATTAATATTATTAATATCATTAATATTATTAATATCATTAATATTATTAGTATTAATCTAATTAAGGAATTCATTACACAAAGTATAACAAGATCCAGTAAAAGGCATACAATAAAGATCATTAATATTAATTCATACCCCCTCCCCTCCTTTACCGTCATCCACCGAGAACACATCATTAAAATATCTTAGAATACACCACGACCCTATGAAGAAACTAAGATCCCTCTATAAACTGGAATTACATATTGACTCTAAGATTCATGATGTTTTCCATGTTTCCTTATTCAAACCATCACATGAAAATAAATTAGTATCTACAACTTTACCTTTTGCTAACAGTGATGGTCATTTTGTTCCACAACCATTGGCGATTCTAGCTCGTAGAATGAAGAAACAAAACAATAAATTTGTAACTAAAGTGTTAGTGCAATGGATTGAGACAAATCCAGGAGATGCAATATAGAGAAACCTCTATGAAATGCAACAAAATTTCCAAACTTTAAATGGGTGTAGGGGTCGGGCCTTGTGGTCAAGTCCTTGTCATGGAGGGGACATTTGTTATATAACTCTTTTAAAAGAGAGTTAGTAGTTAGTTTTGGTTCTGTTTTTAAAACAAAACAATTGTATTGTAACAAAAAAAAGGGTTAATAAGCCCTTCAAGGTTGCTTTGAATAAGATATAACCGTTTTACCTCTATTATACTGATGTGAGTTGATTTTATGATTGATCATTTTTATTGTGACACTTTAGTTAGATTTGGATTTTAGACAATTATAGGTGATAACTTAAGGAAAATCCTCACTGGACATTAACTTAACCAAGTGGTTATGTATATGTGAAGGTTCATTTCACAAAGACAAAAGGAAAACACAATTAAATGGTGATAAGTTAAAGGGTGGGATCATATAAGGAAACAAGAACAAGAAGAACAAAACCGAATAGACATAAGGAAACAATTAAAGAACAAGGAAGATGTAAACATGAAAAGGAATGGATTAATGGAAGAGATGATGAAAGAAGAACTTATGGATGGTGGAGCAATGGTGTATCACGCCACTTGATGGGATGGAACCACCAAGATAAGTGGGATGAGGCCACCACTTGAGACCATCATGAACCCAAGATAAGACCAATTTTGGAGGAGAACACTCACTCACTACTCAGACAAAAATTGTGAAAAATTTCTTTACTATAATTTCAACTTGTAAAATACACTAGGTAGGCCTCCTATTTATAGGTGATATGAGCCTTGGAGAACAAGATAAAGGGGTAGGATGGGAAAAAGGAAAAAATGGGCAATCTTAGGGTTTGACTAAGTCAATCTCGCATCCTAGGCTTGTCCTTCTAGAAACTAGGTCAAAATGTCTCCAAATGGACTAGGAACAAGCTAAAATGCTACCCACACCCCCTATTATGTTAATGATACCTTATTCTAGCATATCTTTGCTATTTGGAAGCCTAAAGTGAGCTCAATTTATTTACAACATATTCTAAACATTTAAGAAGACTAGCATGAAGAACTTTAGGTGCTCTGGTTTATAGTTTTTTCTTCTACTGCATGTTGTCTTGAGGTTTGGTGGGACCCGACTTTGTAACTTGAGATGACTGATCATTTTGAAATTTGCTTGTTATGTCTTTAATGATATGTGAGTTTGGAATAAGATATAATCGTTTTACTTCTATTTTACCAACATTTATATTTAAAACCTTTTGTATGTGTAAGTAAACATCAAAGTGAGAATAATATGAATTGTGTAATAAAAAAATAAATTATTATTGGAATCTATCTTAACAAATAACTAAACCATTATTAGTGTTGGTTATTAATTCAGATTTTATTATTATTAATTCATATTTTATTACCCTTAAACTATTTTACCGTTATATTGCATTAATGGTCAATTTACAGGCCTGTTAGTATTCCTAGTTTATAGCTT
>Ga0123342_1006025_pt1 | contig 17112 bp, 11 predicted proteins | sample Turbeawhitnodule_FD_89960 | JGI IMG/M metagenome (GOLD analysis project Ga0123342, IMG submission 89960) | Root nodule microbial communities of legume samples collected from Mexico - Turtle bean Mexico white nodule | ecosystem: Host-associated > Plants > Roots > Nodule | place: Mexico: Nepantla... | reverse complement strand
CGAAGGTTAAAAAAACCTCCGTTATTTTACTGAGATTTTTGAATGAACCTTTGGAATTTAACTAAGGTTAACAAGCTTCCGTTATTTTATTGAGGTTTTAGAGAAAACCTCCATTAATTAAATCAATTTCTAAGGTTATATTAACCTCCGCTAAATAACCTCTATTAAAACCTCTTTTTCTTGTAGTGTCATCATTGAACATAACATAAAGAATTGAAGTTTTCTGTTCTTTTTTCACCGATCCAAGGAAAATAGTTAGTCGTCACTTTCATAATGTGTTGAATGCAATAATGATCTTGGAGGGAGGATTTTTAATTCAACCATTGGGTGGGATGTGCAACCTCATATCCTAAATAATAAATAAATTTTACCCATACTTTAAGGTAATGGTGTGACAATCGGAAGTGTTATTTGATATACATCTAGTATAAAATCATATTTAGTTATATTATGATTTTTTTACCATTTAGGGTCCAAGATGGAACTCATGTACGAGTAAAGATGTCAAGATCGGACACCCCTTACTTTCATGGAAGAAAAAATTGGCCAACTCAGAGTGTATTTGTAACTTTTGATTTTGACATGAAATTCACATATGTTCTAGGCGGGTGGAAATGAGCAACATTTGATTCAAGAATATTAAAGGATTCCATTATTATTGAGGATCCACTAGTAATACCTATAGGTTAGTTAACTTGGATTTGGTGTACTTCATGTGTGGTGACTAGTCATGAAATTCTAATGAGTATAATTACAAAATGCTTGTAGGAAAATACTACCTTAAAATGTAAATTTTTGTTAAAACTACAAATAATAAAACCATAACAAGGCCTTAGATACCACTTGAAAGAGTACTTCCGATGAGGTCCAAAAAATCCATGAGAGTTGTTTAATCATCGTCATTTGTCACTTAGAAATGTAATTGAACGAATTTTGTGTGTTGAAAAAATGATTTCTCATAATAGCTAGTGGAATAAAAGTCCATTATTCTATTGAAATGATGAAAATATAGTTTTAGCATGTTGCATTCTTCATAACTTTCTTCGCAGGGTGGACAACGATCAGTCATTAATGGATGAAGTGCATCGAGAGATGATGAAACAAGATGTGAATGTCTCTTTGTCTAAATTTCATTAGGATGTTTATACGTAAGGGTTAAAATTTAGGGATGCTATAGCTAATGAAATGTGGAAAGATTATAAAAAGAAAGTAAGGTTTTGTAATAAAAAATTTAAATGAATAAGAATTTTCTTTGCTTTTATACGAATATCATAAGTAATTTGATGTCTAACAATATTTATGTATGATTTTCTTACCATCATTAAATGAGTTGTGTGTGCAATAGGTATAAAATGAACAAAGTAAGAACTGTTGTACTAGATTATATGAATGACATCCATGAGTTTAGAAAATGGACGAATGATATAAACTTACGCCTATATGGTTCATGAGACACGGTTGGGTAACATGGTTGACGAGAGCTAGACGACTGAAGCATACACTAACAATGTTGAATCTCTATGGTGGTCTTGTTTAATAAAAGATCACAAAAAATAATGTTAGAAATAGACAAAAAAGCTTGAAAGACAAATGACACAAGGTCCATTATCTTTTAGTGGACTTAGTGGATTTGCGTGGAAAGAATCTATGAAATTTTTTTAGATTGAGAATGAAGTCTGAGATGACTTGATAAAGGTATTCTATGAAACTTTATTAATTATTTACATGCTCGAATAAGCAAATGATAATGTGTTATTTGGTATGCTTATTTTTAGGCAAAACTATTTATAGTTAAACAAAAGGTCAATCTTATTAAACACTACGATTTAATGGAGGAACTATGGGGTGTTGATCGTGCTACAGGCCATGATGTGAACCCAAGGGAGGATTGCTTGAGTTTGGAGGATCTTTCCACTCAAACTTTAAGAAAGAACTTTTGGATGAATTCTTGGAATGATTCTTTAAAGAATTTTTGGATAAAATGTGATCTTCAATTTTGTGGAAGCCATGGAAAAGAAAACAATTCAAGAATATAAAATATTAAGATAGTGCTAGGAATTGAGAAGAAACTTGTGCCACTAATCCCATAAATAAGCAAGTATAGAGAATCGTAACTTGTGACCCAACTCACCAGATAAGAAACCTTAAGGGAGAAAACTCTATACTTCCCAAACTTTTTGAAACCCCAATGCACCACACAAGAGATAAGCTAAAAAGAACCACTCTATGATAAACAAAGGATGAGTTACTTTCCACTTGAGATATGACACACTAGAGCTCACACATATTTTTATTCATCCAAATTTATCAAAATGAGCAATTGTCCTTATACAGAGAGTGTGGTGGGAAGGGTATTAGACAAACACTTCCCTTCGTTAGCCATATGTCCAAAGAGACTATTAGTTTATTATTACAACATGAAAAACAAAAAGAAAATATACATTTATTTTTATTTTTCGAATCACATAAGACCATATGGTAAGGAGAACACATTAGTTTGAAAAAATATGCATCGAAAAAGTTTCAAGGGCGATATAAAATACACCTCTAAAGGAGTCGACATTTGATGCTCTAGTTGACAAAGCTCCTCCCTTGCCGCAACAAATGAATTCTTATAATCCTGATTCAACTCAATATGTGTCATTTGGTGGAACGTCTTCATTGTGAGGTTCAAAATGAAAAGCCCTTATGATTGATGTGATGAATGCCTAATTTGTCAAACTAACAACAAAGTCAAACATATTTGCAAATGCGCTTGGTATAGGAAATATCTTGACTAAAAAAATGTCCACCATTGTTGAATGCTAGATGCTGGCAATAAAAAGACAAAATGAACTTCTCATCGAGCAGGTCATTATGTGTCAAACCTCAAAATTTCAATATTTTGAAATTGACATATGGGACATGTTAATAAGTGTCATAATTCAATAATATTTCATACAAAAATATACACTTATGAACTTTAATTAATAAAATAGTTATAATTAAACCCCTAATTAGGATTTTGAACATTTTTACATATTTTTAGATTATAAGATGAATGTGAACGATTTATTCCCAAATTTGTGTTAAATTTAGAATTCTAGGAGTAAACGGAGATAAAAGGGCTAAAGGAGAATGAACAAGTTAAAGAAAAGATGAAAAGATAAAGTAGAAACATTGAAAAAATGGCCAAGCAAGATCACTCTAAAGGAACTCACCCAAAGCTCGCTTAAGCGAGTTTACTCTAGTGAAGTTGGCATTTTTCTCATAAAACTTGCTTAAGCAAGTAATACCTCGCTTAATCGAGATGTCACTTAGTCCAAGCACAATTAGGTTAAATAGAAGACGTGAGACATAACCCTAAACATCATTCAGAGGATATGGAGAGATAGAAAATACTAAAGGAAGCAGTTGTGATTTGTCTGGAAAATACTTTTGAGTATATGACCTAAATGATAATGCTTAACATGTTTGAAGGTTAAGAATAAATTTGAAATGTTAATTACTTTATAACATATGTTCGTAATAATAAGGAGTTTTCATAAATATGTGAGAAATCAATATGTAAAAGACTCTCTTAATAATTTTATATACGAAATATGAATGATTTTTATATGTGCAATAATGTCAATAAAGAACTTTTAACTTTTTTTACTCTTATTTCCATCCTTTTCTACTTTATCAAATCTATTCCTTAATCCAAATAAAATATTTATCACATGCATAATCCAGTAGGGGTGGTCATGGATTGGATTTTTCAAAATCCAATCTAGATCCAATCCAAATCCAAATAAATGGATTGGATTTAAAATCCATATCCATTTTAACTAGATCAAATTTAAAAGGATCTTTTTTAAATCCATTTAAAGTGGATTAAATCTAAATTCAATCCATTTTGTTAATTAGATTAAATCCACTTTGTCAATTACATTAAAACCATTTTGATATGGACACAAACTAACTTAACTCGAACCGTACCTAAGTCGACTCAACCTGAACGCAGACCAACTCGGTTCGACATCGGGCCGGGCCCGGACGACTCGACATCATCCCAAGCTCGGACGACTCAACATCGGCTCGGGCACAGACAACTAAACATCAGCCCGGGCCCAGACAACTCAACAATGGCCCGGGCCTGGATGATTCGACATCAACCTGAGCCCGTTGACTCAACATCGGCCCCGGCCTGCTTGGCTTGACATCGGCCCGGGCCCACTCGGCTCGACATTAGCCAAGGCTCAATTGACTCAACTTCGACCCGGGCCTGTTCCACTCGACATCGGCTCGAGCCCGGACGACTCGACATCGGTCTAAACCCGGACGACTCGACATCGGTCTAAACCCGGACGACTCGACATCGGTCTAAACCCGGACGACTCGACATCGGTCCGGGCCTGGATGACTCGACATCGATCCGGGCCCACACAACTCGACATCGATCTGGGCCCATACGACTCGACATCGGCTCAGGCCCGCTAGGCTTGACATCGGCTCGGGCCCGCTTGGCTCGGCATTAGCCAGGGCCCAATCGACTCAACATCGGCCCAGACGATTCAACAATGGCCCAACCCTGGATGATTCGATATTGGCCCGAGCCCGTTCGACTCAACATCGGCCCGGGCCCACTCGACTTGACATCGATTCGGACCCGCTCAGCTCGACATTAGACAGGGACCAATTGACTCGACATCGACCCAGGCCCGCTCCACTCGACATTTGCTCGAGCCTGGACGACTCGACATCGATCCGGGTCCACACAACTGGACATCAGTCTGGGCTCGAACGACTCGATAATGGCATGTGCCCAGATGACTCGACATCGGCTCCGGCTCGCTCGACTTGACATCGGCCCGGGCCCGCTCAGCTCGACATTGGTTAGGGCCCAATCGACTCGACATACACCCAGACCCGCTTCACTCAACATCGGCCTGAGCCCGTTCGGCTTGACATCGGCCCGAGCTTGCTCAGCTCAACATTGGCCTGGCCCGTTCGACTCGACATCAGCGCAGGCCCGACGACTCGACATCAGCCCGGGCTTGCTCGGCTCGATATCGACCCGGGCCAGCTCGGCTTGACATATGCCCGGGCCAACTCGGTTCGAAATCGATTCGGGAATGCTCGGCTAGACAATGGCCCGGGCGCGCTCGGCTTGAAATTGGCCCGGGCTCGCTCGGCTCGGCTCGACATCGGCTGGATTGTCTTGGCTTAACTTGGATCGGGCCAAGTCAAAATCCATCCCAAAATGCAATTTGGATAATCTAAAAATGTATCCAATTTATATCCAATCCATATCCAATTAAATGGATTGGATTTAAAATCCAAAAATATGGATTTGGATTTGAAATAAATCCATTGAAATGGATTAAAACTAATATGGATATGGATAATTATGGATTGGATTTTGTAATTTGGATTTTTTGTCCACCCTTATAATCCAGTCAGCAAATAGTGATTCAAAATGGTTTGGCGTATGTTACTCTTGGTGGGCACCCTCAAGTACCGATAGGCACTAATGCTACCCCTGAAAATGAAGCAAGCTCGTGGCTAGCACTTACAAGGCAACACAACCTGGAATAAACTGTAACACTCTTGATGTTCATGAATCTGGCATCACTGTAGAAGTTTTTTAGAATTTATTGGCAGACAATTGCATTTGACTGTAGGGAATTTATGCTTGGAAGTTATTAAAAGAGTAATATACATGTGTATCTTTCACTTTCACAGTGAGAAACATGTTTCTGTCTACATTTGAGCAAGTCAGGTCCACATCCAAGATCTGAGAACCTAGAAGGGACACACTACAATTTCACCACGACAAAAGCAAGGGTTGATTCAGCATGATTGTCAAACTATCGAAACAAATGTTCACTGTCTTCCACTAAAGCCCAGGTGGTCAAGCAAAGAAGCAATAGTTCTATTTAGTCCTGATCCTAAAACAACAATTTCTCAAAATATTAATTACAAATATCTTTGCTTCCCATCTGAGGTGAAGAACCCATTCCATCTGAGGATGCTTTCGGAGAGTGTAGTGCAGCAAAACCAGAAGAATAAGAATTACCAAACTTCTGTAGGTGCTACTTTTCAGATTTCCCACGAGTAGCAGCAGCTATCAAAGTTAATTTCACAAGACTTTCAAATCATTGTTGTTAAGGTATTAAAAGCATATGACATCAAGTATCTTAGTAAAATGCTTAGGTGCATTTCAAGTGTATGAAATTATTTCAGAGTTGTGGCAACAAGTAAGCATGCATCTATTGGAAGCAAACCACATGAAATAAATATCTACTCCAGAAAATGACAGATCATAGCACATCCTTTGATCAAATTAGTTAAGTCATCAACCGGAGCAAATTAGATATTTGTTACCATAGAAATAAAACCACAAATAGACCTTTCATATTAGAATAATATTTCATTTTGAATTTGACATATATGCCAAAGATTAAATCATCATTGAATGCTTAAAATGTTTCTGAGTGAAGAAAAAGGGGGGTACAAATTATGATTGCAAAAGAACAGTTACATTCTCTTCCTAAAGCAAAGCAAAACACACAAGTAGAAAACCTTTGTAGTAGATGATGAAAAAAAATTTAGATTTGCAAAGAAAATAAGGTCTAGTTTTACCTGATGAACGTGATGTGATTATTGTCCTAGCCTAGTTTTAGATTTCTGAACCCCATTCAAAATGACCGGTTTAGTCCTTCCCGTCTTTGCCAACGAGCATCAGCAAAATCCTGATCACATATTCATGTTGCGATTGCCAGTATTTATAAGCCTTGATGGAAAAAGTGAGAAGAGATTTAATCTTGCTTGACACCTAAATTTTATAATCATATAACTACTTATATTGATTGAAAATAAGTACTAAGATTTCAATAAAATTCATGCTACCCACCTTGTAAATGTTGAGGATGAGTATAACAAATCCCATCATCCACTGCAAGAGTAGTAATAAATTGATCAATGAAAGGGTGGGACTTTTTAATTTTCAGCACCAAGTTTTGCAAGCAAGTACCATATTATCTCTTGATCAGATGGATCAAATTTAAGACCTTGAGTAGTTTGTTACGACGCTTAGGGAAAGAAGGGTTAAAACATAAAATTTTGAAAAGGAAGAAATAGTCTAAAAAAGATAAAAATAAAATTAACTCACTGTCTTTTCTATTACATAAATGTCTTATAAAGACCATAGAACCTAGAAATTATTGTAAGTCAATCCCTATAGTAAAAATATTTCCTCTACTAATAGAAAGATATAATCATAAGATTTTCTCTTAGATATCACAACTAATACTTCTAGATGTAATCTTTAAACTTTTTGCGGGCTTTGATGTTTTTCCGATGGGCCTTGAAGATGTGGGTCTAGTATCAATTGCCTCCTCCTAGGGAACAACCTTGTCCTCAAGGCTTTTGGGTATTGGGTAAGTTGGGTTAAAGGCTGCTTCTTCCTGCACCTCCATACCTTCTTCTCTCACTTCCATAGATTTTCGTATTTCCAAAACTACCCCTCTGTAATATTCCGGATTACATAATCCGGAAGTCATTTTTCAAATTTGTAATTAGCTTCTGGATTATATAATCCATAAGCCTTTTTTCAGATGCATGATTACTTTACGGATTACATAATCTGGAAGTCTTTTTTAACTTCCGGATTATGTAATTCGGAAGTCTTTTTTCAAATGCGTTTCTGGATTACATAATCCGGAAGTTATTCTATGGGGGTGGCACAAAAAGGATAAAAATGTATTTTCATGTTGTGTATGGAGGTGCCAGAAGAAGATATGGAGGTGTAGGAAGAAACAGTCTAGGTTAAATAGCAGTGAAACAAATGGAATATAATATTGGGCTTCGGGGTATGAGAATTGGGTCGTGGGAATTGTGTTTGGGGCATTAATTAGACCGTGAAGTTGGGCTAAGTGGGAGTGAAGCTGATGGAATAATGTGTTAGGCTACGGGGTATGATGATTAGGCTGTGGAGAGTATGTGTGGGGTTTTAATTGGACCGTGAGTGGAAATGAAATTTTTGGGCCCTTTTCAATGACTTATGAACGAAAGGTTATGGAGTGTGGGGGTAGGTGAAAAGTTAGGGACAACTAGTGTTAATAATAAGGGAGTGCGGGTAGGCGAAAAATCAGGGACAACAGGTGTTTAAAATGAAGGTGTGGGGGTAGGTGAAAAGTTAGGTACAACTGGTGTTAATAATGAGGGTGCAGGTCATTCCTTGTTAATCTAAATACAAAAGAGTGAGAAAGATGAAAACCAATTCCTATTTTTCCTTGTTAATCATTGCCATCACAACAAATTCCAACAAAGTTTTATTATTCTGTTTTATATTTAGTGAATATTTTACTTGATTATTCAATTGTTCCTTGTGGGTTCGATATCCGTCCTTAGGAACACATTATTACTTCTGACAACGTAGTGCACTTAAAGTCATTAGTAATGAACAATGTGGGGTGTTGTTGGAAGGTAAGAAGATGAATAGAGGTTACAACATTGTTATGTAAGAGTTGGCAAATATGGTTGGGTGAAGCATGGTTGTGGAGAAGTTTGTTTGTGCCATGGAGAGTGATTGGAAAACCCTTATGATTGAAGGAAAGATGAGGGATAGAAAAGTCAGCTTGTAAAGGTCCCAAGGAGCGTAGCCAGTCCATTCCAAGGACTATATCAGCGCCTTCAATTGGAATAAGGTAGAAGGCAATGGAAAAATTATGGTGTTGTATGAAAACTGAAACATTAGGACAAAGAGACGAACATTGAACTTGTTCTCCGTTTCCCACCATGACTGAAAAGGGTGTGATAGGAATGGTACACAATTGGAGGTGGTGGACTAGATGGGCTTGCAGTATGTTATGAGAACTGCTTTGTGTCTATAAAGATAGTGATAGAAAGATGACCAATGAGGCCTTTAAGTTTAAAAGTATTGGATGAATGGGTGCCAAAGAGGGACTTGGAATGATAGGTGAATGAGTGGAGTTGTTTGTTTATGGGTTGCAAAAGTGTTGGGTTGTGGGTTGAAAAAGGTGTGTGGGGAGGTATCAGTTGGACTTTTTGGAGTGGTATCTTCACTCAGCAATAGTAGAAAATGACTAGAATTGCATGTGTGACCTGAGAAGAATTTTGCATCATAATTGTAGCATAGGTCAGTAGTTCTACCCTCTTGGAGTTGGGCGGAGGTGAGTTTTTTTTATAGGAATTGGAAAAGGTGTAATGGATGGCGGATGGGGTGGAAAAGAGGGACGTGGTGGGGGTAATAAATGCAGGGAAGGTTGGGGTAAAAATGGTACAAAGTGTATAAAATGTTTGGAGTCCTGGAACTTAGATTCCAACAATTTTTCCAGGCCCATGGCTTCTGTGATAGAGTTGGGTTGGAGAACAACCATTTCCCTCCGTATTTCAGGTATGAGGCAAAACATGAAATAATTTAAAATCACTTTAGGTGTAAGGCCCAAAACCCGATTGCAACGCTTTCAAATACCTTTTACTATTCAACTACATTGCCATTTTGTCAGAGTTTAAATAACTCAACCTGATGGTTGGCATATGGTGAGGCGTCAAAACACAACTCCAAGGCTCTTCTAAAAGAAATTCAGTCAGTGAGTTAGTGATTTTGATACATCCATTTGAACCAACTGAGGGCATCGCCTCACACATAGAAAGAAGCCATGCTTAAACAGGAATCCCATGGAATGGTATAAAATTGGATAAATTGATCTACCTGAAATAGCCAATATAATGGGTTCGTACCATAAAAAAAAAAAAAATCTGAATTTTAGGGAGACGTATAGGAGAAGGAGTGATGGGGGGAGGAACAATGGTGGTAGTAACATTAGCTTAGGGAGTGTTTGATAGAGGCGGTGGAAGAGAGGTTGTACCATCTATGTAGAAATAGCCGATGTGAGAAATGGGATCTATAACAGGTGGAATGGCGTGGTGTTGAGTGCATAGGGTAGTGAAGAGGCCAGTGATGGTATTGGTTAGGGTGTCTTGTTTAGATTCTAATGTCATTTGACGGGTTTCCATGGTTTGTTGTAGAGCTAGTAGCGACCATCATGGTGTTCTTGGGTGATATGGAATTGAGTTTGCAAATAAGCTAATTTGTCTAGGATGGTTTGAAGTGTTTCTTCGAGATATTTGGATGGTTTGGGAGGCATGGAGGTAGGTCAATGAAAGCACCAAATTATTACAATGCTTTAGGGAAGGAAGGGTTAAGGCATAAAAATTTGAAAAGGAAGGAATAGTCTAAAAAGATAAAAATGAAAATTAACTCTTTACCTTTTCTATTAAATAGAAATGTCTTATAAAGACCATAGAAATTATTGTAATTCAATCCTTGTAGGACAGTTGTTTCCTCTACTAACAAAGATATAACTATAAAATTTTTTCTTAGATATGACAACTAATGCTTCTAGATGTATTAATCTTTAAACTTTGCATACTTTGATGTTTTCCTGATGGGCCTTGAATATTTGGGCCAAGTATCATAGTCCAGGCCACTCTTGTGCTACCTAACAGCATAAGGTTTCAAAATTTAAGAAACACCTCCAACTATAAATGAAATACTTAGGGACCAAAAGGATGAAATTTTGAACATAATTTCATTATATGTTCAAACTTTTAACTCAATAATGCTAATTAAATTTTAGAACACATTTCTGTGACTCCAGAAATATGGCAAGTAACACAACTAAAAAATAAGAAAAGCATAGACTCAAGTAATAAACAATTGAAATCATGAAGATGCGTTCATGGGAATGGTACTTGGACAATGACTGTAGCCCTCAGTGTGTATCTTACATCGAACTTTATGGACAAAAACCAGGAGACACTTTAAGAAACTGATGGTTTCCTTCTCCAGAAGTTTAATAACATATTACTAAGTAAAAACCATGCTAAGAGTGCTCAAATGCCCCCACGCAATCCAATGACACAATGGGCACTATGAATGTTAAAAACAATGTATATGCGCAAATAGTCAAATAACATGTTGATTGTATGCTGCATAATTCTGATTTCCTCCTTTTCCCATCGCTTCTTTCAAACAGGTTTGACTATTTCCGCGTGTATTCATTCCAATAAATACAATATTAGAAACAGCAAGTAAGTGTTAAACTTAAGGGGATTTAGCTTCTGAGGGAATAAATTGAGAAAATGGACTGGATAATATTCTCGTTAACTGTGATATGTCACTATGATACAAACAACATAAAGCACTAACCTTTATTTATACTAGACCTTATTTAATGTGATCATGGATAAAAACTTGCAGGGGACAGATGTCTTGGTCTAAGATGAAAACGTTAGGATATGTACACGACACAAGTATTACGAATGATCTTCTCCAGAGGACAAGATCCTGTTACTTCTCCAGTGGAGTTTAAAAATTCATCTTCATATTAGGAACGAACTTCTTGATGCTATAAGAGCTGAAACTGGATATTTGCAATATCTTACAAACCCAAGTATAAATTCTTAACATCCCAGATTCTCGTCTATTCCAATGTATCCCACCGTGGCATTACCTAGATAACGATCATAAACTTTTAGACTTTCTTTTTGGATAAGGCAACCTTGCTGTAAAGCAATAACAAAACATTTTCCTTAAGTTGCAAATACCTTATTCCATAAAAGAATCTATCGATTACCATTCTCAGTTCTTAACCTTTATTCTGTGTTACGTAACTTACATTATTAGTATTTGCAAATTTCCTGATACGGAAATCAAGATCAAAGAGATAAAAATGCTTTGTAGAGCCTTTCAATAGGAAGTGTGTTGGATGTGCATCTGTCGAAGTCATTTCATTACTTCATGCCCTTTTCCCTGTTTTGAACAGTATATAACAAGGAGATAAAAAAAAATATAAGTTTTATTGTTTTTCATCCTAACAAATCAGAAACATACAGCGATACAAAGTGCAGTTCGTATAAAAACCCTCAACTAAAAGATTCTACCTTCTCTGCCTTGGCAGAACTCTATTCCTTCTAGATATACCTTTTCTTGCAAACTTAGATGTACGGGTTACCTTTATGTCATTGACTGTGCCTATGTGATTGCCATGCTTAAAGGCATTGCTTGTGTAACTGGGTTCTCCGAGACTATGATTCCTTTTACTCTTACATCTAAGATCTCTACTAATTTCAACTCTAGCATGATGTCTCCTAGGTTGCAAAGACTTCCTTAGGTGGGAGGCTTTATAATCTCTACTACGCAAAATTGATCTGCTCAATTTTGCAGATGTTGGAAAATTGTACGAAAGCCTTTCACATGTGTAATCTTCTTCTCCAGTTTTAAAGTAGAAATTCTTTTTCATGTCCATTCTGAACCTTCTTCTTATTCTTCTTGCTCTCCTGATATTGTTTAGCTTAATACACAAGAAAGTGCAAGAATACTCCCAAACATGGAAACAAGAAGAGAAACATGCCCATATCATTTTGCAAGAAGACCGGCAAAGACATCCACATATGCCCAATTTATGCACCAGATAGAAGAACAACAGAACTGCAAATAAACAGAATATACAAACCCAATTTCAGATGTCAAATTAAAAAGTATAACGTTCATGTCAAGTACTACAACAGACAATGTTACCAAACAGTTGAACTCACCAATGTAAGATAGCATAAATACCATGGCTAATTTCAGGATATTGGAAACGCAAAAGTTTTCGATATAGCACATGAAATCCCATGTTGGTCCACACACTGAGCTGAAACATATACAAACAAATACAAATATATCAAGCATGAAGTGGAAAGTGAAGAAATACACACATGAATCATAATGAGAGTAGAATAACCCTGCATGGTCTTACCTGCAAGACTTCCCAGAAAGAAATTCAATGGGAGAACTAAATAGTTTGCCAATAGCCTGTCCTAAGCCCGAAGCAAACGATTCAATGACGTTGCCCATATTCAAGAATCAAAGAGCTGTAGGAGATATTCATGAACAATTAATACTATTTATTACTAATGCAAAGTATTCAGTGAGGGTTTGAATAGGACACGATGTAATGCATTCAGTAAAATGTCTTTGATTTGAACATTATAGCCCGTGATGTTGTCAATATCCAAAAAACTAATTTTGCCACAATCTAGTAGCATGGTTACTGCTTATAATTAATATATTTATATTTAAAATAAAAGTAAAAAACATACATGTGTGTATGGATTATTAGCAAACAGATTACATTAAAAGGAATGGTGCATTAGCATATGTAGCAGCATCTGTGTTCTGTTCTATGGTGCATGTGCGTTCATTGAAGTAACGCTTTATGGGTTGCAAATAAAGTTGTGTTAAGAAAATTGCAGGCAGTGTTTGTACAGTTATTCTTACTGCACTTTTGTACTTGTTGTTTTGCTTTAACTCTAACTTGTGTAACTCTAAATTATAAATGAGGTTAATGTTGTCCCCGTCCGTTGAAAGGAACAAAGGACAACGGTGTTAACACATTAACAAAAGGATACAAAAGTACCTGAATGTGGATGAATAGTCGATAAATATAAAATGAGCAACCAAACAAAGGAGGAAGAAACCAAAATGTGAAAGAAGGTGGGTAGGCTTCTATTACAGAGCGTTGATTCCAACATCAAAATTGGCCATTATTTCTAACCACATCATTGTCTCTCTTAGTTGAGGTTGGCATGTTTACATGAATAAGAAGTTAACGAAGAAGACGTAACCGTTATTATATTTTACATATTTTTGAAAGAAAAGAAACTGCCAACTGAAAAGCCTATAGTTTGGTCCATCACAAGGGCTCGAAGGAGAAAAACCAAATCATTCCATCGTTTGAGGTGACCATAGAGGAAAAAGAAGGAGAAAATACCAAAATCACAACCATAGAGCAGGTAGGCATCTACATTTCGCAACCCATAAATTTGAACTGCACCGCCATAGTATATGAAAAGACTAAATTACACCACCCTAGGATACAAGAAAAGACTAAATACACCCCCACAGGATATGTGAAAAGACTAAATTATCCATGTTTTATATTTATATTAATACCTACATGTCCTTCTCTTCCCACTTCTTCTTCTTCCTTGTACACTGCAACCCCTCCGTCACACTACCGCCCCAGTTGAAGAAGTGGGTATTTATGTTGTTTCTATTTTGTTATTGATTATCTAGTGCTTTGTTTTATAATTTTGGATTTGAAAATATATTTTGGAATATACAATCTAGAATAAATATATTTTGGATTATGTATTTCAGATCCAAAAAAGCCAATTCAGAATGTATGATTTTTTAAAAAAACATTTTAATTGTATCATGTGATTTTTACTGTTGGCAGATATATGATCAGACCAAAGGTGGATTATCGTAAGTGGAAGTTAGATAAAGACTCATGATGTCGATTAGTAGAAGGGATAGAGAACAAGTTGTTATTGTCATTGATGTGGATGTGTTGCCACCAAACATATGACACAATGAGAAAGTAGGATTTGTTGGGGAACCTGTTGATACGTCCTTACTTCTGAGTTACACAGATCACATTGTTTGTAGACTGTGGGAGGGTAAGGATCAAGGGGAACTAAAGTTGTCTCACATAGAGGTAAGTTAAGTAAGTTTGGGATCCTTCAACCCCTTGTCACAGTGATATATTACTTATGAGACCACTAATAAATGTCTTATTTCAGCTTTTGTGGAAAGGTGACACGGCGAAACCAACAGTTTCCACCTCCCTATTGGTGAGATGATCATCACTTTGGATAATGTGTCAACATTGTTGCATCTCCCTATTGTTGGACAATGTGTCAACATTGTTGCATCTCCCTATTGTTGGACAATTTTGTTTGTATGTGACGTTGGATTTCACATCAGTGTCATTATTGTTGATTGAGCTCCTTGAGGTGGAGTTCGGTGATGCCGTGACAGAGTTGAGATAATGTCATGTTGCTCACGTTAGATAGAGTTGATTGCGCGCATTATACAACATTATACAAGGAGTGCATTGTTGCACGCAGCTCGTGCTTATTTGTTGTATTTTGTTTCCTGCACAATTTGCTGATAAAAGTGAAACATTTGTTAGTGTGTCGTACTTGTCACGATTTGGAAATATGATGATCTGTGGTGGGTACGCATGGAGAGCTACTGCACTTAGTCACATGTACGATCAGTTGGGAGATGTTTACTTTGTGTAGACAAAGCAGTTAGGAGGTTATGTCGTTCTTGTATAAGTAAATAATATTGATAATTTGAAAAAAAAATTATCAGCGTTGATAATTTGAAAAACTTAGATTTATTTTCAATTAAATATATGAATAATATTGAGTTCATAATGAATCAAACGTGGATATATGAACACTTTCCATAAATGGGAATGAGGGATATCAATCCCACATATCATAATCTCTTCCCTCATGTGTACTGTTGTGTCACCGGATGCCATATATGTACAATTGGCGTTGTGCGCATGAAAATGGTTTTACCCATGTTGGGGTGCTTTAGAGTCCTTATGATGACCATCGCCTTAGTTGACCCTTTGAGGCGATATCCATATTTTCATAATATATCCAGCTTGCGAACTTGATCACAACGCCATTTTTCGAAGCATCACTGTGACAATTTGGGTACAAACAAATGATTCATCGCCCTCCCCCCTTTTAAATGAGGTGTAGTTACTATTATTGATGACCAATGTTTGCACTTTACAAATCATCTTGTTACCAATGTGACATTGCTTCACATTCCTTAGCATATGCAGTCAAATACATCCACTAGTTCAAATACATCCACTACTCATTCGGTCATCAAACCATAACAAAAATTTATTTGCTTGAAATGCTTAATGTAGAGCTGGAAGGAAAAGATTAAAATTTTATAATTATTGATATTTTAAAAGAAAATACTTAAAATTTATTTATAGATATAGAAAAGATAAATTAAAAGAATATAATGAATAATAGGATGATTATAGATTATTTTTGTTTTCTATTTTTCTTTTATAAAACAAAGGTAAAAAAAAATTCTCTTTTAATTTTTAAGTTTATATTTTTTAAAACCGGATGGTTATTTTGTTTTCATATGATAGATAAAATTACAAAACAAAAAAAAAATTATTAAAAAATTGCATGACAAAATTACAAGTTTTTTTTTGTCGCATTTTGTCAAAATCAGTTTTGTATTTAGAAAGCGGTCCGGTAGTGGGTGACCTGATAAGCCCAACAAATACTCGCTAGGAGAGGCTTGAAATGGCTCTGATACCATATTAAGAAGTGGACTTTAAGCCTAACTCAACCCCATAAAACCGGCTCAATGGGGTGAGGTTTGCACCCACTTATATACTATGAAAGGCTCTCATCTCTAGTCGATGCGGGATCTCCAACAATTTATATTATAATATTTTAATTCTTCATATTTAGATTTAAATTTTAAGAAAAATATTATAAAATGTACCATTTACAAAAAGTTATTTTTTATATAGTTTTTTTAATAAAAGAATAATGTATTAGTTTTACTAAGTTTTTCATTAAAGTACGCATTTCACTTTCATTTTGTTTTGCAGGATATTCTATCATATAAACAATCTTATAACGTATTTATTTTTCTTAAATAATTAATAACTTATATTAAAAACATAGAAATGGGTACCTTAAATATTATCAATATTTTTTAATATTTCTTTCATTAATAAATATATTTATAAATATTTATAGAATTTTTTAAATAATTTTTCTAATGTTTATTATTTTTTTGCATTTTAATAGATTACATAACAAAATGGAAAATATAAGTGATAAAAGATCAACACAACAAAGACAAACTTGAACATTTACGCTTTGTTTGGATTAGGGAGTGGAAATGAGGAAGTGAATTTAAGATGATTTGAAGAGAAAGTGTAAAGAAAGTTAGGATGTTTGGATTAAGGTAAATAGAATGAAAAGTGTAGGGAAAGTTTATAAAAGTTTGTGAGTGATGTGATGGGTGTGATTGAAATTATATTTTTTTTATAGAAATATAAATTTATATTTATATTTAAAAATTATTAAAAAGTTATTTTAATTTATTTATTTAGAAATTATAATTATTTTTAATTAAAATATTATTTTTATTGAAATATTATTTTTAATAATGTATTAGAACTAACTTTAGAAAAAATACAAAATGATATAAATTTTGATAAAAAT
>Ga0123342_1006024_pt1 | contig 17113 bp, 9 predicted proteins | sample Turbeawhitnodule_FD_89960 | JGI IMG/M metagenome (GOLD analysis project Ga0123342, IMG submission 89960) | Root nodule microbial communities of legume samples collected from Mexico - Turtle bean Mexico white nodule | ecosystem: Host-associated > Plants > Roots > Nodule | place: Mexico: Nepantla... | reverse complement strand
ATATATATATATATATATATATATATATATATATATATATATATATATATATATATATATATATATATATATATATATATATATATATATATATACCAGCATAAGCGTAAAAATGCTTTTTTATATTGTTTAAAAACATGTTAGGATTTAAAAAGATATAACTATGTTCATGCATCAATTTTGATTCCGTTAAGGTTGTTGTTTATGCGATTCTAACTTCAAATAGAAAATCCTCAATCAAATTATGTATAAATCAAAATTTTCAAAGCATATATCTTGAATAAAGAACTACAATTCAAGTGAGAATACTAATATAACTTGAGTGACGGATCATGATTCAAGCGAAAAGAAACCTAAGAGCAATATCTATTTTATTAGAAAATATTGCTTAAACAATATAATATCGTTCATGTGGCATTTGTATGTTTTTTTTAAACATGTTTTAACTTAGTTTAAAGTGATTGTCCAAAATCATTGTCTATTTCCTTCCCTTAAACTTTTTTAAAATTCACATAGTAGAGGTAGAGGTGTACAAAACCTTCATTTATTATCTTCCTTAAGAGGTATAAATGGCGATTATGATTCATAACCACCGTCTATTATTGGAGTTTTCTTTTAGTTCATTTTGTTTTATATGTTTCCCCTTCTTAATTAACTCGTTCATTTGAAACCAGCTAAATACATAAATCCAGACACATTAATTCAAACAAACAAATTATATATATATATATATATATATATATATACTGATAAATGTATTACAAACACTAATACATATCCATATCTATCTAATTCATATATTATTCATTAGCTATCCTAGAGTTATAGTAATTAACGAAATATGTGGTTCAAAAATTTCTCACATAATCTAGAGCTTCCAATGACAGTAGTTGCTCATCTATAAACAACTGCATTATAAAATAAAATTCAAATTAGTGTTAAGATACATATACTTTTATTACAAAGAATAATTTAAACATTATTACTTGCTCCCAAACTTTTCGAATGCTTACTCTTACAATGGTAATCATCCATTGCATAACGTAGTAGCCACACTCATCACCTCCCGGTTGTTTATTACACTACAATTCAATATATATTTAAAATTTAATATTGATATTTTGATAAACAATGAAAAGAGGAAGACAAAAATTACAAACCTTTAGGTTCAACCATGTCAGCTTTTGATATTTTGCTATTTTGCATTGGGTTGACTTCTAAGTATGTTATATCCACATCATGCCCTGATTAATAGAAAAAACCTTGCTAGTAGACGCTTAAGTATTATATGCAGACAAGTTTATGATGTAATTACACATCAACTATTTGTTTCAGATGTGTGGATGACTTCTTGTGTAGTGAACAAAACCACAAAACAGTGTTATCAACTACAAATAGCATAAGCAACTACCAGTGACCCCTGCATCATCCATGAAAATAGTTAGTAAATATTTAAAACACGAAATACTAATAATTGATGACTTATAATTGAACTTACTCATTAATATAAGAGCAAAGATATATTTGTTTTCCCTTTTCAATCAGAGTGTTGGTGATGTATGATTGAGTTTCAAATTTCTTCGCTCCAATTGGATTAATGAAATAGGAATCCAAGAATCCATAGACATCTTGATTTCCGTCATTGATAGAAACTTCAGACAAATACCTACAAGTTATTGGTTAAAGTATAATCAATAATAATTTAACATAAAGTAAATTGAAATATTGGTGAAAGATACTTACGTCATAAAAAATTGAACTATGGTTATATTGAAATAGGGATCAAAGAATCAATAGACATATTGATTCTCGTCATTAATATAAACTTTAGACAAATACCTAGAAGTTATTAGTTAAAGTGTACTCAATAATAATTTAACATAAAGTAAATTGAAATATAGGTGAAAGATACTTACATCATAAAAAATTGAACGATGGTTATATTGAGCTCCTAGTTTCGAGTTGCAAATTCTAACATATCTTACATGTATATCTACAGAGGGATGTTAGTGTTTCTTCCAAAAAGTATCAACCCACGAAACCTCCAGTGGGTTTGTACTAATAGCCTTAGCAACTGATAATAAAGAAGCTTTAGGATCGTTAATGGTAACCAGAAGCTTCTTTTGCGGACTTGGTTTTCAACGAGGTTTCTACAAAAAAAGAACATTTGTATTAAATTAGATATAATACATAAATATAAATCAATATAATGAAATTAAATTCTTACGGGGGGTTATGGAATAACTCGAATGAGGTGTCTGGACCAGGCTATGAATGTCTGAACTGTCTCATCTATCGGTAAAGGAACATGAGCATCAACAGCTCGTACTTTGTCCACCGTCACCTTCACCACATCAAGGGGGAGAGGCACATTATGTAAGGTAGTGGCCCCTTCAAAGTATTTTCCAATGGCCACCACCTGAGGAATGATGTCGTCCTCCTGAAGTAACTCACATTGGCTATTGTAGGAGTTCCACAACTCCCCATTGTGCTTTTGAAAGTTGCACACAACTATTACGATAGAAACTCTTGTCGTAACAGTTGGTTCTTCTCCTCAAACTCTAGCCGCATTCTCTCACTCTCTTGTTGCATCTTCTAACTTAAATCCTCCGTTAATTGTTGTCGTATTTTAGTCACCAATTCTTCGTTGGTCTTTGTGGCAAAGGAGAAGGATAAATTTCGTCGTGCAGCTTGATAAATGCCTAAATTCAGTAATATTTCATATCAAAATATAGGCACTTATGAGTATTAATTGTTAATTTACATATAAAATAATCCATAATTGATGAATTTATACCTTTTTACATTTTTTTTATGAACTTTATTTGAATGAGAGCATTTTATTCCCAAATTTGGTGTTAATTATAGGTTTCTAGGGAAGATTGGAAATTTGGATTAAAGAGGAATGGTTTAAGATAAAAAGAGAAAGTTGGAAGGTCTCAGAATTCATAAAAGTGTCGAAAAAGCCAATTTTGCAACAGGGATTCTCATTCAAGCGAGATATTCTCACTTGAGCGAGAATGCTCTAGTAAAGTTTTCGAAAAATCGACACCTTTCTCACATAAGCGAGAATGTGTCAGACAAATTGAGTCTTTTTTTATGTTTTATCAACAAGCCCATTTTCTTTTTATTGTTCTGTTTATATTTAGAAAACATTGTACTTGATAATTCATTGTTCCTTGTGGGATCGATATTCGTTCTTAGGGACAAATTATTACTTCTGACAACGTGGTGCACTTGCCATAGAAAGTCATCACAGCTACGAAATATTGTCGAATTCCAACTCGTTTTCCAACTGCACATACACAATTAGTGTGCTCAGGTTGTCCAATAGCTTTATGCAGTATATCTTGACGACCATGAGGTACAAAATTACCATGGGAGCTTTGTTCAACAAAGAAATCCTGCAAGAGTAAAAAATTATATAAGTTTTTAATATAATTAATACTTTAAAATAAATGCAAAAGTAGATGAAAATAACTTACAATTTTTTCTAAGAGTATCTGTGATTGCTTAGAACTATATGTACCCGATTTTTTCTTTCAGACCATCTTCCATTTTTGGTGGCGGGTAGGTGGAGATGGAGGTTCATTGACCCCTGTATCCATTTCAGAAGTAGTTGTCTGTCTCGATTTCTTCTTCTCATTTACCAAAGATTATTCAATCTTACGATACCCCGCATGAGACATTAGGTGTGGGGTCACATTCTTGGATGTTATGTCTTGAGCTTTCTTCCCATGAACCTTTGATAAATGACATAAAAAAAGTGAATCAAATAATATTAAATAATTAGTGTTATGATCAATAAATAAAATAATTAAGTAATTTCACTTACCGCTCACTTTTCAGATTTACGGCTTTCAATGAAAAGATGTCATGTCTCCTCGTCAATATTTGAGTACTTTGAACAAGGATTTTGGCCTCTATAAGGTACATAAATATATTTCGACATCAACTGTGTCTTAAAATGACGAAATTTAATGGCGAATGAAGATAGAACCTTCGATCTCAGACTCTCCACATTAGGGATATCAAAATGTGTCTGCAAAAAAAAATACCATGAAATTAAAACTGATCAATTAATATTAAAAAGCAATATATGATAACAATAATAATGTATACATTACCAAGATATCCTCCTAGAGCATGGTTCAGTCGACCCCAATCACATGATCCCACGAATGTGTCAATATAAAGATCCTCTCACGAGCAACGACTCCAAGATAGCTGTTGAAAGTATCAACATTAGGATGAGAAGCCACTCTGGTGCTAACATCAATGGTGATTGATGTCTTTTCACCACTAACACGTCTCAATGAGTAGAAGGAATTGGAGTCTAATCGTCATCCATATATGTGTTAAAATATTAGGTAACAAACATTAGTTAAATTGCATCGAAAGAAATTCATATAAAACAAATACATAAGATATTATCACAAATATTTCATAATTCGTACATAGTGGGTTGAATGTTCATATGCATATTCCCTCACTGTGGTATTTACGGGTTGCATGTACAACATCAACTACATCATCTTTATTCATTATCATTGGTGTAAATGAACGAGAGTCACCATTTTCAATATTAGACAAGTCATCATCAATAACATCTCATTGTTTTTTTGTGTGTAAAACAACATACCAATGTTCTGACGTAACATCGTTGACATAGAAAACCTGAGATGCTTCTTAAACCATTATAAATGGCTCATCCTGATAACCTATCTTTTGAAAGTCCACTAATGTGAATCCCAATTCATCAATTTTTACCACACTCTTATTGTCAACCCATTTACACTTGAAAATTTGAACAAAAAACTTAGTATAGTCAACCTCCCATATCTCTTCTATAATACCATAGTATGTCATTGATCCAATTACATGATTTGTATACATCCATCTTAAGTACACTGGTTCACACAATCTAACCTGTCTTACTAGATGCACAACTAGATGAACCATGATGTCCAAAAAGGATGAAGGAAAAAAATCTCCAATTCACACATGATAATAACAATTTCATCTTCAAGTTCATCTAACTTTATTGGATTAATGACTTTACAACAAATTAAAGAGAAGAAGAAACACAAATTGGTTATGGTATGTCTAACATTTTTTGGTAAGATCTCGCAAATATCTACCGACAACAATTGTTGCATCAAGATGTGACAATCATGAGACTTCAACCTAATTAGCTTCAAATCTTGCATTGATACTAGGCTCTTCACATTTGAGGAATGTCTTTGTGGCACTTTCACAACCTTTAGACTTTGAAAAAAACTTATTTTTTTCATCTTTTGACATAGTGTAACAAGCTGAGGGCAAATATGTATGCTTACCCACCTACATTGGTGTCAACTTGCCTCATATGTTAATCTCATTCAAATCTAAACGAGCATTTAGACCATCATTTGTCATCCCGTTAATGTTACAAAGTGTACAAATTAAAGTATCACACACATTCTTCTCAACATGCATTACATCTATAAAATGTTTGACTTCTAACTTCGACCAATACGAAAGATCAAAGAAGATTGATTTTTTCTTCCATGTGTTTGTCACAGATGACTTCTTTTTCGACTTACCAAAGGTGTAGTCTATGTTATTTACCTTTTCATAAACCTCAACACCAATTAATGGAGTTGGTCGACTGCTAGTCTCTTAATGTCCAATAAAGGTTGTTTTCAACCTCTGATAAGGATGCTGAGTTATAAGAAACCTTTGATGCCGAATATATAATGTCTTTCTTCCATGTTTCAATTGTTGAGAAATGGTGTCTTCTTTGCATATTAGACACACTTTATGACCCTTAACACTATACTCTAATAAGTTACCATATGCCGAAAAGTCATTGATGGTGCAAAATAACATGACATGCATCTTGAAAGTTTCATTAGCAAATCCATCAAGTACTTCAACACCCTGATCTCACATTAACTTTAAATCTTCAATTAAGGGATTTAGATAAACATTTATGTCATTTCCTGACTGTCTTGGACCGGATATCATCATAGACAACATCATGTATTTTCGCTTCATGCACAATCCAGGAGGTAAGTTGTAAATAACTAGTAAAACAGACTGCGAACTTTGATTCGTACTCATATTACCAAACAAATTCATTCCTTCTGTGGCTAAACCAAGTTGAATATTTCTTGAATCTTTACCAAACTCGTCATAAAACTTCTTCCGTTGAATGGAATCAGCTGGGTGGCGGTACATGCCATCACATTTCCTCTCATTTATATGCCATCTAAGATTATTAACATCATTTGTGTTTGCAAAAAAATGCTCCATCCTTGGAATGATGGAAAGATACCACACCCTTCATTGGGGGTCCACGCTTTTCCATCTCTTCAATGGTATCATCGTCTTTTCGTTTCAACTTATAATGTGATAACCCACACCTCGGATAACTTTTCAACAATTCAAAAACCCTTCCTGTATAATATACAATCATTAGGACATGCATATATCTTTTTATACCCCATAACCTTTGGATAAAGAAACTTTTTGGCCTCATAATTACGATTAGTTAGAGTATTTCCCTCTGGAAGCACCTCCTTCAACAATTGAAGCAATTTCGTGAAGCTTTTATCAATCCGTCCATTTATTGTCTTCAAATTCATCAATCTTAACATCGCCGACAACTGTGTGAAGTTAGTTGATCCTGAATACAGTGAAGTCTCTACATCGCTTGACATACTTCAATATACACGTGCTTCTACAAAAGACTCAGCTCCAACATCACAAATTATGTCCTCATCATATACTTCATGATGTATTGCATCATTGATGGTGGACTAAACATATTCTTGGGATACGAACATAATTGGTAAATTTAATAATTCATCATACCATGTCCAGGTTGTATAAGATCATAGAAATCCATCACATAGAAGGTGTTTCCTGATTTTGTAAACATTCAAACTCCTTTCATTCAAACAATTAACGCACAAATTGATAGTTGTTATTTTGTTGTCCAATTAATATGATTCTAGCATAGACTTTTTTAACACTAGAGAGATGATAGTATAATTATGGTCATATGACCCCAAGTCGTCTCCCAACGAATCCAATAGTGAAATTAGTAAATTAGTGTTTAGAATATATATATATATATATGTAAGCAATAAAAGTTAACAATAATAACAATAATGATAAAAAAAGGAGTTGAGATAGTTGTGCAGAAAATATAAAAAAAATTAAAATAGAAAATAAAAAAAGCGATTGATCCTCAAGTTCTCCCACCATTGAATTCTTCACAGGTTCTCTAAAGATTAATCATTTCTCAATCCTCCAACAGAGTTAAACCAAATTGAACATGCGCCAATTTGATTCAATTGAAACTCACCAATAAAGCATACATCTACTGATTTAATTAGTACTCACTTTGTTCCATATGTATACTCCATAGGAATGCTTACTTCCTCTCTCTTCAATCATGCACCCAAGAAATTAATTAGAACAATGTGAATTAACTAAGAAACCAAAGTTTAAGACAAGGAAGACTCTCAATCATGCGTTTAAGTACAACCTCTCACAAAAACTAGTTTTCCAGGAGATTAGAATATTAAAACAACTTCTATAGAGAATTAAAAAAGGAAACTTTTATTGACCAAAACCTCATAACTCAATGGGAAATTACAAAGGAATCAACCAAAAAGGTTTAGTCTTCCATGCGGAGGCAAAACAAAAGAATTGCAAAGAAGAAAAGAAATTAAGAAAACTCTATGAAGCTCTTTCTTTATCCTTAGTGCTTGTTTCCTTTTATAGGCTTTTCTACTCCAAGATCTTAGGAAAATATTTCCAATTCTGTTTTTGAGATATTGTAAATTTTATTTTCTCTTTCTTCTCCTCATAATTTGTTTTCTGATTTGATTCAAGAAGCAATTTGGGCTTTTGCATATTTGGCCCATTCACAAAGGTAGTCACTTCCTTCATACCATTTACTCTAAAAACACAAAATTAACAAAAATAATAGTTAAGGCCAAATAAACCCAATTATATGAATATTAATTAAAACAATGAATTTCTTTATTATTATAGTCCAATAATCTATTATTAAAGCTATTGAGTGTGAATAAATATATGCTCATCATGGACACCTAAACTTTACTCCATCATGACCACTACTGTTGGCGTTATGTTGTGGATATTGTATAAATTCTTCTACTCCTCTTTCGTACTCATCACTTGTGTGAATTGACTTAATCCTGTTGAATAAGGTGCTTTGATGCCTCCAAATCTGTGCAGAAGACTTGAAGAAATTGTTGTTGTATTTGTGTGTGTGGTTTAATAGTTTTTTATTGTTAATTTACACCTTGTATTGATCCAAGCTCACTTAACTCTTTATCTCTTTCAAAAAAGAAATGTTTTCTAAAAAACTGAGAAATTTTAGTCAGTTGTTTTTCAAATCAACTAGTTGAAAAAGTTGTTACCCAAAGGTATTGAGGCTAAAGCAAGTTTTACAACTTGTTGAATTATCGAAACAACTGGTTGTTTGACACTTAGTGATTTTCATAATGTTTTGGAAAAGTTTTGCTTTATTTTGTCTTTGTTGTCAAACTAAAACAACCGGTTATTTCGATAAAACAATTGGTTGTTTTATTTGAAATATTCTTAACAGAAAACTTATTTCAATCTGTTGTTTTGGAAAACAATCTGTTGTTTTTATAACAGAATTTCATTAAGAGGTTCAAACTGTTTGTAAATGATTCCAACTACTTTTGATTTATGATCTAACAGTTTTAACCACTTCCTTAAGTCTATATAAAGACTGTTTTATGATCTTTTCAAGTCTTTAAGATAAAGAGCTTATAAAATATGTTTTCAAGAGTATCAAAAGCTTTGGATCATCACTTGTGTGTGGAATAAGACTGAGTTTTTGTATACTTCAGTACCACTTCTTTGTAAAGCCTAGGTGTACTCTATTTCCTTCATTTCAAAACTGTAATTCTGTGTAATTTTGTGTAAGGTAGTTTCAGAAAGGAGTGGTGTGTGTTCTTGAGGTGTTCAAGAACATCACTCTTGGTATGTGTTTGTAATCTTGCTTTGATTACTTAATGAATTCTTAGTGGTTATTTGAGGATTGGATGTAGCTCTTGGTTAAAAGTGAACCAATATAAACCTCTTTGTGTGAATCTCTCTATCCCTTCTCTTATACATTGTTTTTAACATTGTTCTTTCTTTACTGGTATAAACAATATGTTATTTCGAGAAAACAATTGGTTGAATTTCTGTAAAGAACTATAAAACCAAACTTTTATCTAGTTGAACAGAAAATCAATTGATTGATTTTTCAGAACTTTTCACTCTACTTCCAATCTTTGTGAAAATCTTGTGAAAACAATTCATACTCATTCTTGGTTTGGCCACGCATTCTAACAAATCCAATCTCGATCCATTATGTTTTGTAATGGTCATTGAGGTGTTCACTAATGTGTGTGAAATCTCAAGTTTTTATTATAAGTATGAACATATCCTATTGGAGAAGATTCACTTTTATTATAATAAAATCAAACATAACTTTAATCAACATTCCTTATATTTAATGAAATTTCGGCAGCATTTCACATTGGTATTTAGATGGCACGAAATGAAAGTGGTGACATGAAATCTCCACAATCAAATATGCACTCGAAGAACAACATGAAATGTTATAAACCAAAATTACGTAAAATGTATGACATGTCAATTACAAGTTACGTACTAATGAACTAATAAAAAGTGATTACTCTCCTCAAACTGTCCACCTGAACAATTCAAGACTCAATACAATTATTGTCACTACAACCTCCTTTGCTTTTTAAAAAATGTTTAAAAAACTTACAATTGGAGGAGTAGCAAATAAATATATGTATTAAATCTCAATCGAGAAACTAAGGGTCTCCCATACGGGAAATAATTGTCAAGGGTCGAACACCTCCAGACTCAATACCAACACGTATCAAAGAATTATAAATATACATGCAATATAAAATTAACAAATTTAATCATACATACAATTCAATAGAAAATATTAATTATAAATAATAAATTATTAAATTATTTATGAAACACTATTACTCTAATTACAATCTAACTAATTAATAATTTTATAATAATAATTAACATAATATAAAATGACGAGCACGGTGGTGGCAACAACGACACACACAATGGTGAGGAAAATAGACAGACAAGAACCTAAAGCAATGGACCGAGTGGAAGAATGAGTAATGAGGGTGGGGGAAGAACATACAAAGGCAATGAGTTAAAGAGAGTTGAAGAGAACGAAGACAATGAGAACGAAAATGAAAGTGACGGGCTTCGGATTAGGGTAAATAATAGACGTATAGATGACAGTTCTTAAGTAAAATCGTCGTCTATACCTAAACACATTGCAATATACAACAATTTTCGTAAAATCATTGTATATTTTACAAATACACGACGATTCCACCCAACAATCACTGTCTATTTTCTCAATAATTGAAATATACAACAATTTTACGAGAAACCGTCATCAATACCTTCGTTTTAATTTAAAAAATGTCACTGTGTTTTAATGGACAACATTTAGCAATAAAATCGGTGTATATTAGTTATCGTAAATGGGCTTTTATGCACTAGTGTAATTTTTTCATTTAGTTCATTGAATTTTACACTTAGGTTTAATGTGTTAGTATAATAGGTTTTTTGATATTAAGATGTTTTTTAATAAAATTTTAAGAAATTGTATATTTGTGTGTGTTGCACATTACTTATGAAGAGTGTATACAATTTTGATGACTTTTAAGAATAATGAAACAATTCATCTCACGTTGATTGAATTAAGAGTGAATCTACTTAATTTTTTTTATCGTTACCATGTTGAATATTACTTTTTTCATTTTGTGGTATATGTTTATTTAAAATGGCATCTTAAATTATATTATTAAGTGATTCAAGAAAAAGTAATTGAAGCTAATTGAATTTTTTAAAAAAAAAACTTTTGTAATAATTTAACTCGCTTTTTGATATTTTTATATGTAAAAGCCTTTTTTTATAAGTTTAGGGAAGAAAATTCAAGTTAGGATCTCTTTATTGTTGGAGTTATACACAATAGAACATTTAAGACACAAGTGCCTAGACGATATAATGTAACCCCATAGTTACACCCTATTTTTCAATCTCTATCTCCCCATAACATCTCATTTCCTTTCTCTGTAGCTTTTCTAACTCCGAATCTCATCTATTTTAGAATGTGATCGCACCTTGCAATAACTGAGGAATCAATGATCAATTCTATCGATTAGAATTTCAAATAGAGTAAGTTTCTATTTACCTCAAGATCCTTAGTTTCAATTTTTCTTTAGAATTTGGTCATCAAGCTTAATGGAGTCAGTTGAGAAAAGTGATTCTCCCAACTTGTTTATCATATACTAAAATTTGACTATATTTAGATAACTTGGTGTATGTTCCCAAGTTTTGTATAACATTTCCGACTTAGACTTATGAAAATTGCTTTGGAGATAAGTTCTTGATGTAAGGGAAGCTACTTGTATGTTTCATATAATTTTAGAACAATTACTTTAAAGCGGGAATTACTCTATAAAGTAGAGTTATGCAGGTTAGATTGGAAAGCTAAATACACTAATTTGATTTAGGTTTGATGGGTGAGTGAGTTTTAAACTGAAAATGGTTGTATGATATCATATTGGAGTTGGATTGCTGCATTTGATGTTTGTACTGATTGAAATGGTCTTAAATAAAACTTTAGAAATATATTTGAACTATTGAAAAAGTTTTATTTCTGGTTTAAATCAGGAATTAAGTCTAGAAGTTCTGTCAAATCCGCTTAGCACAAGCCTAAGCGAATTAAGGGAGATATTTTGGCTATTTTCTGCCCCAAATTTGCTTAGCACCTAAGCTTTGGGCTTGGGTGAATGCCTAATTCACTTAGCACATCTCAAATCCGCTAAACATATTTTTCATGCACCCAAGTAGATAAAAATTGTTGATTTAAGGGTGCTCTCGACCTCAAATACACTTAACAAAATTTATTTGTGCTAAGTGAATTTGGGCTACAATTTTTAGGGTGGTTTCAGCCCCAAATTTGCTCAACAAAAATTCCCTACACTAAGCGGATTTCCCTTAGGCTTAAGCCTCAACTTCATGGAATTGAGCCATTTTGACAACATATGTCATTTTTATTAAGCTACATTTTTTTTTTTGTTTCTTTTCTATAGGTGTGAAATTGAATTAAATCTTCTGAAAATTTATCATTTTGTAAATTGTAATTGTTTTTGGATGTTGGAAAAGTTTTTAGTGTTATGTGATTGAATGATATTGTATGATGAAAATTATATGAAATTGATGTCATGCATTTCATATAATGTATGAGATGTTGTTTGATGACACATTAAGTATGAAAGGTCTATGTTTTAACAGATATACTCTAGTTTCACTGATGATCTAAGTCATATAAACTAATGTATCAGGTGGTGAGAAGTTGAAGAGGGAGTTCATACACACCGTGACCAGTGTAGACACACTATATTAAATGTTTGGACTTGCCATATCCTAAAGGTGTTGATTAGATGTTAATATCTTGTAAGGGCATACTTAATGATTCATTGAGAAGATGATAGATCCGTATGCAATCAGTATGATTAAAATGAAATCAAGGTATTGTGAATGAAAATGAATCTATATGTAGTTAGTATGATTGAAAACGAAATTAAATGAAAATGATTGTGATTGAAAAATGGATCTATGTGTAGATCTTATGAATGATTAATCTAAATTTTTCTTTTTGCTTGTATTGAGTATGTTATGAAATTTTGTTTTTACTACGTACATGAGTAGTTGTTGATGCAGGTGCAAGAATGTCTCTAAGGATTTAGGATTTTATTTTAAGCTTTGTATTGTAAATATTTGTATTTATATAAGTTCAAATCATGTTTGAAAAACTCCAAGCTTGTAACGAACCCTGTAGAACCTGTATTGTAATAGTTAGATCTATTTTAGAGGTGTTGCCCAGATTTGAATAAATTTGGAAAAATGTATCTAGAAGAGAAACAAGAATAAAATTTGGGACTAATTGGGAATGAAGATATATGCTTAATATTTTGAAACAAGATAAATGAAACATTTGATAATTGTAAAAAGAAATATCATGAGGCAGATTTTGAATATTATTTTGTGTGAGAAAAGGAAGATTATAAAAGAGACTTCAGAGGAAGAAAGAAGGGAACTTCTGGATCGTGTTTAAAAAGTATAAAATTTTATGTGTGTTGAGTGTCCAATGATTATATATGAACAGAGGTACAATATCAATATGATTTGTATACTTCTGAAGGATTTGAAGGTTATCTTGAGAATTGATTGATTATTTATTAATTATATCCTTATAGACTATGGCCAGAAGAAATTGATTTCCCCTAAATTAGAAAGAAAGCAAGTCATTTCAGCTCAACAATTTGAAAGGGAAGTACAAGTAGGTGCAAAATGTTTTATGTTTTTTGCTTATGATATAGATGCTGATAACTCACAAAAAGATATGTTTGTAGTTCAGGAGTTTATGAAGGTATTTCCTGATGAGACTTCCACCTAAAGGAGAGGTAGAGTTTGCAATAGATCTAATTCTCGAAGGAAGTCTTGTGTCTGTTGCTTCATACAAAATGACATTAATTAGCTAAGTTGAAGAAGTAGTTAGAAAATTTATTGGAGAAATAATTTATTTGATCTAGCGTTTCTCTAATGGAAACTCTAGTGTTATTAGTGAAGAAGAATGATAATTCATCTTGTAGATGCGTAGATTACGCATATAGATATGGTCAATATTAGATTAAATCAATATTAGATCGTATGAATGTAAGTTTCAAATGATACTATTGAGTTAAATATTTTTGAGTTAAATATTTTTGGAATTAATGTTTGATGATTCATAAAATTTATGTTTTCTTTTAGATAAAAGTAAGTTAGAAATGAGAGTAAACAATTCTTCAAGCATTTAAACCTAATAAAGAATTAAATTTTAGTATTTATTTTGTAAAGAAACTATTTTTTAGTTTTGAATGTAATATAGTTTAGATTTAAGTAAATATTTGAAGAATATATATTAGAACCTCTTTATTCTTGCAGGATATAAATTATATTCATACATGTAAAGCATATAACAGATCATAATAGTATAGTTTTACAATTTTGATTCGTTTCGGATATACCAACATCAAATTAAATTGAGCTACACAATTTAACAAAAGAAAATGAGTCCAATTATTGTATTTTTTTAAAAAAAGTTTGTTTTTGGATTTTAATTATTTTTGGACCAGTTTGAATTTAAACACTCCTATTAGAATAAATTAAAGTAATAAAAAATATTTTATAAATATTAAAATCACTTCAAGTTAGAGATATAAGATTAGAAGTTAACAAATTAATATATTATATATTGAATATTAATACTTTCATTAAAATAATACTGTTTATTATTCCTGTATTAACTATTTCCATCCCACCCTTTCATCTTCTTTCTTGAATGATAGGGTATAAATGCAAAACCCTCTTTTACAAATATGACCCCAAATAAACTCATTATTCTCATATTTGGCGTCGTTGCTGCATTCTGTAAAAAACCCTGCTTCGTGCCATTGAAATAAAGTGAAGATTTCTCTCTCTCTCTCTCTTCGTATTCCATCTTCGTCACCACTCGCACTATGCAATCCCAAATTCTTCTTGATTCTACAACCCGTAAGGTATATTCCTTTCTTCGTTTCTCTTTAATTCAGATTGCCTCAATCCACTTTTTGTTAGCTTATGTTGCTTCTTGTTACATTCATAGCATTGCCCTCTTTCACCCCCTCAATTTTTTCTTGAAGCGGAGGAAAATTCAGCTGAAAAATAGCATTTTTACTAATGGGGTTGGCACAAATTGTTGGTGCCCCTTCCCCGCTTCATCATTTTCCTTCCCGGCGCCCCCCTCCCTTTACTTTTGTTCCTGCTTGTTGGACCTGATGGAAAATCTAAGGAATTATTAAGAATAGAGGGTGTTTAGTTTGTTAGTGTTTTCATTTTTTTTTTTCATTTTGATGATAAAAATTTATGATTTTTCTATACCTTGTGTTTTCTTTTGCAGTGATTTGTGGTGGAGCCTAGGTTTCTGGGCTTGTTTTTCGGAATCTTGTGAAGTTTTGGATTTGGGGGGGTGTTGGTTGAGTAGAGTGGGTGAATTGGATTGGACTAATTGGTTGAAGTTTGGTGCAAGTGAGTTGAGATGAGTGTGGTGGGGTTTGACATTGGTAATGAGAACTGTGTCATTGCTGTAGTTAGGGAACGTGGGATTGATGTTTTGTTGAATTATGAATCCAAACGCGAAACCCCAGCTGTGGTCTGCTTTAACGAGAAGCAGCGGCTTTTGGGATCTGCTGGTGCTGCTTCGGCTATGATGCATATCAAATCCACTATATCACAAATAAAGAGACTAATAGGAAGGAAATTTGCAGATCCTGATGTGGATAAAGAGCTGAAAATGCTCCCTCTTGAAACTTCGGAGAGTCCAGATGGAGGCATTTTGATTCACTTGAAGTACTTGGGGGAGATTCATGTATTTACGCCTGTTCAAATAATGTCCATGCTCTTTGCTCACTTGAAGACTATGACTGAAAAAGATTTGGAGATGCCCATTTCAGATTGTGTTATTGGGATCCCATCATACTTTACGGACTTGCAGAGACGGGCATATCTTGATGCAGCTAAAATTGCAGGGTTGAAACCTCTGAGATTGATCCATGATTGTACTGCAACTGCCCTTAGTTATGGAATGTACAAAACAGATTTTACCAGTACAGGTCCGGTTTATGTTGCATTTATTGACGTTGGTCATTGTGACACACAGGTCTCTATTGCATCATTTGAGTTTGGGAAAATGAAGATACTTTCACAGGCATCTGACAGGAGCTTAGGGGGAAGGAACTTTGATGAAGTTATTTTTAGTCATTTTGCAGCAAAATTCAAGCAAGAGTACCACATTGATGTGTATTCTAATCCCAAGGCGTGCTTTAGGCTACGTGCAGCATGTGAGAAATTGAAGAAAGTTTTGAGTGCAAATCTAGAGGCACCGCTAAATATCGAGTGCTTGATGGATGAGAAGGATGTTAAGGGCCTTATCTCAAGGGAAGAATTTGAAAAGCTCGCATCAGGATTATTAGAAAGAGTTTCTATTCCTTGCCTCAGAGCATTAACGGATGCAAACTTGACAGCGGAGAAGATTTCTTCTGTAGAGCTAGTTGGTTCGGGTTCTAGGATTCCAGCTATAAGTACAATACTAATTTCCTTATTCAAGAGAGAACCCAGTCGACAGCTGAATGCAAGTGAGTGTGTAGCTCGTGGTTGTGCTCTACAGTGTGCAATGCTCAGTCCTGTTTACCGTGTGAGAGAATACGAGGTTTGTATACACATTTTTTCAAATCTATCCTCATCCTATCGTTATGTTATGTATTGCTGATTAGAATTGATTTTATGGATTCTAAGAAATGTAGTAATTGTGAACGAATCAAGTTATTAGCTAGATTTATTCTAAGAAAGTTTAGTTTCTGCCTTTTGCTTGTTTTCCGTAGTTCCATTTTTCTCCTTTTCTGATTTAAAATGACACTTCCATTACTTCAATTTCTCAAAAGTATAGAGTTAGCCTCTATTTGTTGTATTGTTCTGTATATGATTAATGTGATTTCTCATGTTTTTTCAGGTTCAGGATGTTATTCCCTTTTCTATTGGACTTTCATCAGATGAAGGCCCAATTGCTGTGATATCAAATGGTGTACTTTTCCCAAAAGGCCAACCCTTTCCAAGTGTTAAAGTCATAGCCTTTCAGCGAAGTAATTTGTTTCATTTGGAAGCGTTCTATGTTAATCCAGATGAACTACCACCTGGGACATCTCCTAAAATTAGTTGTGTCACGGTATACCACTTTAGAACATTCTGCTTGTGTAAATCGGTTTAAATTATTTTGTTTCGTGCTCATTTTTATTTATTTTATATTTTCTCCTAAACCACACTCTTTGGGAGTAGTTATCATCCCCACTCTTCTGCTTTTCCTGTGTGCTTAATGCTCTAAAATTTTGGGGTGAGATCTTTGTTTTTTTTTTTT
>Ga0123342_1006023_pt1 | contig 17114 bp, 10 predicted proteins | sample Turbeawhitnodule_FD_89960 | JGI IMG/M metagenome (GOLD analysis project Ga0123342, IMG submission 89960) | Root nodule microbial communities of legume samples collected from Mexico - Turtle bean Mexico white nodule | ecosystem: Host-associated > Plants > Roots > Nodule | place: Mexico: Nepantla... | reverse complement strand
TTGTGATTTTCAATTATAGGGACCGCTACAACATGCTTCAAAAGACAGAAGGTACAACATATTATACAACACAAGGCTTCCCAATCAGTATAATTTCAAGAAAATAGCAAAGGATAAGTGAAATTGAGAATGAAAAATGGTGAATTGAAAATACGTGTGACCTGAGACTAAAGAGATTCTAGGGTTTCTTTGGTGGTGGTGTGAAGAGGGCCAACGTATATGCAGGATGGCGCACGAGGAGGGTCGTCGCAGTGGCGATGGACGCGGTGGAGCACGACGTCGTGACGCAAATTGCCCTAATAAACGAACCATGATGGTAAAAGGGGAGATAGTATTAAGAGACCATAGTGCTCAATCTTCTAGATCTAACTCCCCTACCCCTTCAAAAACCCATAGTGAAGATGACTTATTGGTGGTAAGGCAAATGTTGAGAACAATTCAATTCAAAAACCTTTTGATGAAACCCAAAGAAAAAATAGTTTTCACACCCGCTACTTTATCAAGAACAAGTTATGTTCCATGATCATAGATGGGGGTAGTTGTGCAAATGTGGCAAGTACAAGAGTAGTGGAGAAACTTAGATTACCCACTATCTCTCATACAAAGCCCTATAAATTACAATGGTTTAGTGAAGAGGGTAAAATAATGGTTAATAAAAAAGTCCTCATAACATTTGCCATTAGAAAATATAAAGATGCAGTTTTATGTGATGTTGTGCCAATGGAAGCCACACATGTGTTTTTGGGAAGGCCTTGGTGATATGATAGAAAAGATTTTACATGATGGTCATATCAAGAAAATTTGTTTCAACTTCCAAGGGTACAAGATTATCTTAAAACCTCTATATCCAAAAAGAAGTTAATGAAGATCAAATAAAAATGAAAACAAAAAAAAAATGAAAAAGGTGAGGAAAATAAAAAAATAAAAAACGAGTCAAAATGGTAATGTTTGCCTGTCCGAAAATAAAAATTGTCTATCCTAGGTATTCTCCTTCCCTATCTTTTCCATCCATTAAAAGTTCTAAATACTTTTTGTTAGAGATATTTGGGGATAATTTTCAAATCCTCCTAAAGGTTTACACCTTATAAGAGGCATTACACATCAAATTCACTTTCTCCCTGAACATTCTCTACAAACACAACATGTATAGAAAACTAATACACAAGAACTTCAAAATCTCAACGCACATAAGTTTGATTCACTTCACACCTTTTGAAACCTTCCTATCTTTTATGTGAACAAACTAACTATGTTATCTACAAGAGTTCTAATTTCAGGGACGAATTCTTTCCAACTTGGAGGGCCTGATATGACCTAACTTTACAAGAAGTTGACCACAAATATAAAGGACTATTCAAGACTAGGTCAAACATCTCAAGCGGAGACACAAGGCCCCACCATCCATCAGAAGAACCACAGGAGAAGAACAATTGAGCATGGGCCAGAGTATCAATTATTTTTTCTTATAGTCTTTTTAAGACAAGTTTAATTTGTAATCAATTGGTCTCACATTGGCCCAATTAGAAGAAGAATAAGCTAGTTTAGGCTTCTAGAAACCCTAGTTTCTAGAAGATCACCCATGTGCCACCCATGTGCTCACCTTTGACTTAGATTCTAGAGACTCCCCCATGTCATTTACACCCCTACCTTTCCTCTCTTCCTCTCCAAGGCACTCATATATATAAATAGGGTGCCTCCCTTCTTGTAAATCACATTGAATTTAAAAGTAAAGAAACTCTGCTTGAGTGAGTCTAAGGTGTTCCTATACTTTCTCTGAGTCTTATCTTGGCATAGATAACTACAAGTGGCGACTCCATCCTCACTCATCTTGAAGCTTCCTCCCCAAGTGGCGCGATCCCTCTTCATTTATCTCCACTCCCTAAGCTTCCTCTACTCCTTACTCTTTTCTCTTCAATTACGTCATTACTCTTCTTTTCTTTTGTTCATTATCTCTTTAATTTCTCCACCATTTTATCTTCCTTTTCAATTCATTTTCTTCATTCCTTTGTCTTTCTTTATTTTCCACAATCATCATCATTTTAGTAATTGTGTTTTTCTTTTGCCCTTTTGAAGAGACATTTCACACTTACTTAACCACTTGGTTAAGTTTATGTCCAGTGACAGTATTCACTTAGTTGCACCTATCATTGTTAATCAAAATCATAATCCAAGTGAAAATCCTAAAAACATGTGCAATCCTAAAATCAACTCACATCAGTAGTGTCTCACAATGTGCTTCATCACCTTTTTCCTTGGTTCACTCTGAGATTTGGGGACCAAGTTGTATTAAGTCTAATTTAGGATTTTAGTATTTTGTTACTTTTATTCATGATTATTCAGGATGTACTTGGGTATTTTTAATGAAAAACCATTCTTAGTTGTTTTCGATAGTTCAAATCTTTTGCGATGAAATTAAAAATCAATTTAGAATTTCCATTCAAATTTTGTGCACTAATAATGGATGTGAGTATATTTTTCATTCTTTTAAAATTTCATGGCTTCTCGTTGTATTCTACATCAAACTTCATGTGCTTATACACCTCAACAAAATGGGGTAGTTGAGCACAATAAACATCTTATTGAAACAACTCATTAAAATAACTCATACTATTTTAATCCATGGTGATGTTCCTCAACACTTGTTGGGTGATGTTGTTCTTAGTACATGTTATCTCATTAATCATATGTCATCTCATTAATCACATGTCATCTCATTAATAGCATGTCATCTTCTGCTTTAGACGACAAAATTCCTCATTCTATTTTATTTCCACATGACCCTCTCCACTCCTTACCTCCTAAAGTTTTTTGGTCCAAATGCTTTGTTCATAATTTTAGTCCTGGTCTTGATAAATTATCTCTTAGGTCACACAAATGTGTCTTTTTAGGGTTCACTAGATCACAAAAAGGATATAAATTTTTCTCGCCTTTAGTGAGTCTTCTCTTTAGTTTAAGTCTTGTCCTTCTTCTTGTATGTCTTCATCTAATCAAGTTAATATTCCTCTTGTTGTGCCTAGTGCACCTAAAGATTCATCACCTCCACCAATTCTTTAGGTGTATACTCGTCGTCAAACGTTCCATTATCCATCAGATGACTCTGTTCTAGTGCCAACACCTCCACCCCCTTCAGCTCCAACATTTGAACCTGATCTTCCTATTGCCATCTGATGGAAGAGTGCCTTCATCCGTTTAGCTTTTCTTTGGTGGATTGGCGGAAGCATTCATGGATTAGAATGAGCAAGGAACTCACGTAGAGTTGTGGACTCCTTGAAGGTGCATGCTAGGTGTGGAGAGTGAGTGGTGAGGCCATCTCACGTGGCAAAGGTGAAGAATGAAGATTAAAATGTCTATCCTAGAGAGGTAGGAGACAAGGAGCGAAATTGGCACAATTTTGGCAGCAATTTGCTCTAGAATAATCTTGTCATTTCATGAGCCAAGCACCTCCTTGTATAGCAATGGAGGGTTGGAATTTGAAGAGCCAAATACAAATGAAATGAAAGCTAAATTCAAATGAAAAGCTTTTTGAAATTAGCGCCTAAAAGAGAAGCACATGGGAGGTGTGATTAGCGTTTCTTATTCCCTCCTCCATGGGCCTTCTCATGACTGACCTAGATTAAATTAGGTGTTTTAGAAACCCTAATTTAATCTAGGTTGGTAATTAGGTGCCAAAATTATCTCTAAGAAAAATTACAAATAAAATTCGTAATCTAATTTTAACATGAAAAGAAATTCTACTCTACAGTAGAGTAGAGTTATGCCATTTTAAACATGTACAAGAAGGTTTCCCTGCCATCAGTAGCAGTATTCCAATCTTCTTGATTCTTCTTGGTCATGGCTCTAGTGGTAGGCCCGGATCTTCTCTTTGTTGGGCTTGCACTTGGGCTTGTCCTTGGGCCTCTTCTAGTAGTTGTTTATGTGTTGATGAATTGGAAGTCTTCTTGAATATGTTTGCACATTCCTTCAACCTAGAGTTGTCCTCTTGATTTGGGCCTACAAAAATAGAGAAAAGCCCAATTAGACTCATATTTGCAATTAAATCAATAAACAACCTCTAGGTCGTCATCCTCCTTATTATATGATTGTGTGAGGATGGACAGTTTCCATCACCATCCGTAAAAGTGTACATTCTACCTATAATCCCTCTCCACATTATACTACTTCGAGTTACCATAGACTATCTGAACATTTTTATACCTACCTTTCGTCTATTTCTTCTGTATCCATTCCAAAATTTGTAGTTGATGTCTTAGCCTATCATAGTTGGCGTCAGGCCATGCTTGATGAAATGAATGCACTTCAAAATAATGGAACTTGGGAATTTATTCCTTTACCTTCTAGGAAATCTGTTGATGGTTGAAGGTGGATTTTTTCTATCAAAGTTGATTTTGATGGTATTATTGATCGTCTTAAAGATTGTCTTATGGCTAAGGGTTATATCCAAATTTTTGGTTTAAACTGTGGAGATACTTTTTCTCCAATGACGAAGATGGCTTTTGTTTGCTTATTCATAGTCATGGTTGTTCTTCATGATGGACTCTTTATCAACTAGATGTCAAAAATGTCTTTCTTAATGGGGATTTCCAGGAAGAAATTTGTATGGAGCAACCTCCCGGTTTCGTTGCTCAAGGGGAATCTTCTGGATTGGTATGTCATCTTTGCAAATCCTTGTATGGCCTTAAGCAGTCTTCTAGGGTTTGGCTTGGAAAATTTAGCAAAGTTGTTCAAAAATTTGGTATGACTTGCATTGAAGTGTATCATTCAATTTTTTACCGTCACTTCAGTGTTGGGTGTATCTATCTTGTAGTATATGTTGATGACATTATTCTTACAGGCAGTGATCACCATGACATCTCACAAGTAAAACAACACCTTTGTCAACACTTTCTAACCAAAGATCTTGGCAAACTCGGATATTTCTTGGGGATTGAGGTAGCCCAATCCAATACTAGTATTGTTATCTCTTAAAGAAAATATGCATTGGATATTTTGGAGGAAATTGGGTTGATGAATTCGAAATATGTTGATACTCCCATGGATCTCAATGTCAAACTTCTACCCAATCAAGGGGAGCCTCTTTCAGATCCTGGGAAGTACAAAAGATTAGTTGCAAAATTGAACTATCTCATTGTTACTTGTCCTAATAATTTCTTTGCAATCGATGTAGTGAGTCAATTTCGTAATTTTCCATGTGAAGACCATTGGAATGTTGTTATTCGTATACCGAAGTACACTAAAGGCTCTCCTGAAAAAGGTTTGTTATATGGTCACAATAACCATACTAAAGTCGTTTGTTATTCAAATGTTGATTGGTCAAGATCGCCATCTGATAGAAGATCAACTTTTGGTTATTGTGTCTCCATTAGTGATAACTTGATTTCTTAGAAGAGTAAGAAACAAAGTGTTGTGGTGAGATATAGTGTAGAAGCATAATATAGAGCTATGGCCTCAACTATTTGTGAACTTATTTGGCTTAAACAGTTACTTAAAGAATTGCAATTTGGAGGATTACATTTGTAACACACTGGGTACATATGATTTATAAGCACGAGCTTGAGGAAGAGTGTTAGATATTATTAGATATGAGATATTATGAGATATTTCTATTTATGTAATGGACTTGGCCCATATGTTTCTTTTTCTATATAAACATAACCCATATATATTCAATATACACAAGGAATTTATCATATTCTTCTTTTCTTTTATTTTAATAACATGTATAACATGTTTGAAGAACTAAAATAAAATTATTATTATTTTGAGTCCAAAACCAAATGTATTAAGCTAACCACCCAGACAAATGTTCTTTTCTTGCAACATAAGGATTGTATTTTTCTTTTATTTACTTCAACTCAATTTAAATTTATACCTTTTTAAAATTCAGAACTAAAGATATTAGTTTTTCCAAATTAATAGTGAAAGTATCCATGTGAAGTTTATTCCATGATGATCATCTTAATTTTATCAAACCTTCATTGATTTTAAGTGTCTTCCTTTATCTAAGATTTTGTTGTTATATCTTCAATTGCGTTTTAATTTATTCTGATCCATAATTTCCAATTTGTGTTAATTCGAATTGAAATCTTACTGAAAATTCTGAGTTTGACAAAAGTGCAAATTATTATCCAAATGCATCAATCGCTTATAGATTATTGCTAAATGTGACAATAGAGTAGCAGGAAGAAAATTTTCAAAATTGAAATTAATAAAAACTTGAGGACATCAATGTCACAAAATGTTGATTGAGTTAACAAATTTATCTATTAAGATATTGTAAAATAATATTCACGTTAGTGTTTTTATGAATGATTTTGCATCTCAAAATGGGGGAAGAAATATTTTACCATAATTTTTTGTATTTTTGTTTTGTCTACTATTAGTGAGTATTACTAATGAAAGATGACATGGATTGATGAGATAATAATTATAAGACATTTTTTAATTTTTTAAAATTGTAATAATGCTTGCTATTTTAAATTAAATTAATTCTACTATTTTTATTATATATATTTATATACTAAAATTAAAAAAATTATACATCAGCCCTTACTTATCATTTTGTTATGGGCCATAAATTCTCACGAACTGCCCTGCTAATAACTAAAATCTAAAACACCAGTGTTATCAAAGAGCGTAAAGAAACAGGTACTATCAAAATGTACTAATTCGTGTCAATAAATCGATCGGTACAGACACTGAATTACAGAACATGAACTAGCAGAAGTCCTTGGCTGACTCTGTTTCTGAAGAGTTATGGGCTTGTGCCCATTAGTAACCTCTCCACACACCGCATCATTTGTATTGTGTGAAGTTTTTTTTTGCTCTGAAGACCCCCCACAAGTAGTACTTTTCTTGAAATCCTGTAAAACAAGAAATTCAATAGAATCATTACACAATTTCGTCTTACAAACAATAAAGTCGGAATGTGCCACTGAAAAGAGTTCTATGAAATATAAATGTGACTCACTTCGGCTTTGTATAGGGAGTAATAAAGAAGGAAAAATTAGAAGATCTGCATTTTCAACCACAGCTCTTATGGCGAGGTCACGGGACATCATGTGATCAACCAGCTTGTCAAAGGACGACTCAACACTGTAAAAGCATGACAGATTTAATAGTTAATACTGAATTAAAGAGAGAAGAATGGGATCATGTTAGTTTATCCTTAAAATCACCTTTCAGAGTCAGGAAAGAAATAAAGAGCAATGCTATCCTCATTAGGACCACAATTCATGAAAGACATCGGCCACACCGCAGTTCTTGAGAGCAAGTCCGGGCAAAGCACATCAGGGAAAAATTTTGTCTCCTCCAAAACTTTGGAACATGCTAAAGTGGACATATGGGCCATAAGCCCAACAACAGTACGAATACTAGGGTTGAAGAGGCACATACTTCCCCTATTGGCCAGAAATTTAACTTTAGACAATGGTTCGTCATAGAAGCTAGAAAAATTTATCCGCTTCTAAAAGGGTAGAAAACAAATTTCTTACCTCCAGACTGGATCTGCAATAGGAAGTGGAACAGTCACAATCATAGACGCCTCAGTATTATTAGCTTCATCTTTTGGAGCTGGTTGACACTCTTTCCCAAACTTTTCCTTTTCAGTGGTGTCACTGCATTGAGACAGCCCATGATGAGACAAACTGTGATTGTCAGATAACAGCACCATTGTTTTATCTTCAATATTCTGTGGCCCTTGCTTGTTCTTCACTCTCTCTATGCTATTTTGAGATGAAATATTTGCTGAGTTTAGAGAGACATTTTTTTCAGATGTCTCTACTACCTCAGGCTCACAACCGCAAAACCAATTAACATCACCGGTAAAAATCACAGGCCCATCTAAACAATACCTGAAAAGGGAGTTGAGAAGTATAATGTCAGTATATATGCATTTAAGAACGTGAAACTATAACTTCATAGTTCATCAAAGTAAAAGTTTCTAGGGCTTGAAAGGAAGTTCATGGTATTAATACAATTGTATCATACAATATAACATGCATTTTGACACAGGTTCAAGATACAAATACCATGCTTTGCATCACTTCAATATTCTATGCATTCGGCGCCTAAAATGGTAATACTCCCTCCTTACTATGGACAAAAAATTTAAGAATGTACCCTTGGCACATTAGAAGTCACAGCATCGGAGTCAAGCCTGGTGATGAAGATTGCTAAAAGTACATTTAAGCTAGTAGACATAAAAGTACCTATGAAGAGCGTAAACCTGACACTTCTTGCAAAAGACAAGTGTCTCTCGAAAGCCTACATCACCACATTTAAGACAAACAGCCAACTGCAACAAAAATTTTACAGAATTTTACTTCAATGATATTTATAAAAGCAAGTATACATCTGAAAAGAAACACATTTGTCCATAAATTACTGTAACAAATGCATACAAGCAAAAACTAGTAGGTTTTTTATGTTAACAAAAAAGACAAGAGTCATAAAACTTGCCACATCTAGTGAATCAATATTCTTGCTAAAGAACAAGATAAAAAGATTTGTGGTTTATGTCATTTTATCAAGATCAGACACTGCCTGTAAACAAAAACTCATTTAAAATGGTTAATCAAGAAAAAACTATTAACTATTAGAATTATAAATTTGATAATTTGACAAGTCTAAATTAATCATAATGAGTAGGTTATAAATAACCATGCTGTTACAGTAATAGTAATGCTCATAATTTAGTTCACTAACACCAAACAAAAAATTTATAGCAATTTTGTAACAAAATCTCTTAAGCAAACAACACTATTATTTGTTAGTTTCACATAAAAATAGAAAATGAGAAAAACCTGAGACCGCTGAGTGGTCCCTGACTGTCGGGTGATAATATCCATCTTCTGTTCATGATTGGAACATCCATCTCCAGAGTGGGCATTAGCACGAAGACATGAAGAGGAATTGAACTCTGCTAGAACTGATGGCAGCAGCTGATTGTGTTTCTCACCAGCACAATTTTGGCTCTCAGAATCAGTTGTGCCTTCTGATAACCGAGATTCTGTTTCAATATGTAAAACATGTTGAATTTGGAGTTCAGAAATTGATATCGCTGATGTTGGTGGCTTATAACTTGTTTTCAAAGTGGGATTATGAATCTCAAGATGTTCTGTGCTTTCTAACAGACATGTCTGTAAAACATGTTGATTTTGAGGTTCAAAATTAGATGTCACTGCCAGAGATGGTGCCATTGCCATTGTGGAAGAATCGGAACCCATATCTTCAGTTTGAATGTTAATATTAGAATCTGCAGGGGCAGGTGGCTGATCAGTCACTTCTACATTTGGATTTTCAATCTCATAATGTTCATTGCCCTCTGATAAAGGTGTCTGTGATGATGAAATGTGTTGAATTTGTGGCTCAAGACTTGATTCCACCAGAAGTGTTGGTGCAATTATGTGAGATGCCACAGGCCCAGGCAGCGATGCAAAAGAAGGTATAGAGTTTTGTACAGGAGATTCTACAGATTTTAATTGGGAATTGATATTGAGTTTTGATGATTCCATGGGTCTTCTTACCACATCATTCTTCTTTGTGTATTTACCTGTTTCGGCTCTTCTGCTCTTATGGTTGAAACCATTACTCTGACCACCACTGTTATCTGTAGGTTTTATTTCAGGTCCTTTAGCTGCAAATTCTGAGGTCAGCCCCATGCCTTTCTGCAGATAATTCTTGTGCTCTGAAATACTAGCATCAGAACTCATATTTTTTAGTGGGTGCCAATTTTGTTCAGTTATCTGAACCGTCTTAGATTGAACTACTAAATTCTTATGAGAATTTGAAATCTGCCCATTTGAACTTGTTTGACTCCCTAATCTCTGTTGTAGTTTCAAATCTCTTTGATGTCTCAACATTCGTTGGTGCCTCTTTCCTTTGTTATGTAATTCCAATTCCTTCATTTTGCAAGTGGGTGGTAGATGAACCTCACAAATTTTACAGTATCCCATTTTTGATGGTTTTATTACTTTAGCTGCAGAATCTGAACTCACAGCTTCAGGTTGGGTGCTAATGTTTGAATATGAAGAGGCATGTGGATGATTTCTTGTTTCTACAGTAGGATTTTGAATCTCATGATATTCTTTGCCTTCCAATACTTGTGTTTGAAAGGCTAAGTTATGCTGATATACATATTTCAAACTTGATCCCACTACAGATGATGGGGCCATTGTATGAGATGTCACAGCTGGGTGCGGTGCTAATGCAGGTATTTGAACAGGAGATTCTACAGAAGCTGACAGAGAATTGATATCAAGTTTTGATGATTCCATGGGCCTTCTTACCCCATCATTTGTCTTCATGTATTTACCAGTTTTGACTCCACCAATCTTACGCTTGAAATTATGACCCCGTGAGCTTGTGTTATCCCTGGGTTTCCCTTTGGCTGGAACTTCAGGTGTAACCCCACCCTGTGCGCTATTGTTATCCCTAGGTTTCCTTTCATCCGGAACTTCAGGAGTAACCCCTTTATCTTTCTGCACATAATTCTTGTGCTTGGCAACAGTAGCTTCAGAAATCACTTTTTTTTCTGTGCATCCATTTTCCCCAGATTTCAGAATTCTCTTAGGAGAATTTGGAATCTGCCCATTCGATATTCTTAGTTTCTCTCTTTCCTGTATCTTCAACATTCTTTGATGTTTCTTTCCACGATTATGTTCTTCCATATGTTTGTAACTAGACATCTTAACCTCACAAATTTTACAATATGGCCTTGGTTGTGGCGAGTGTAATGGTCCTAGAGCAGAAATAGTTGGTTCAGATGTATGATGAGGCAGATATGTACCACCAGCAGGGCGGAAATCCCTACCATGATGTGGTACATATGTACCACCAGCATAGCGGAAATCCCAACCATGATGAGGAACTTGATCATGGTAGTTAAACTGGCTCTGACTGCAATCTCTAAATGGTATATTTCCATTTAGAAACCTCCCATCCTGCAAATAAACATTCAAACATAAAGCAGTGCATAAATTGATATTGCTAAAGAATTCATGTATGAAATTAAGAAGGTTAGAGAACAGACACAGAAACATTCTTAGGTCACCACAGGTTTAGTAACCAGACTGAACACACTAGTTACACTATCACCTAGAGTTGCTTGCAATCAGGATCAAGCCATTGAACGATTTGAGCAACCCAACAACTCAACCAGACTAAATAAAAAAGAATACTGAACTCTCAGCCAAATCTCAATTTTGAAAGAACATTCAGTTTTTATAAGAAAAAAAGGTTGAAAATTGAAATATTATCACAATCACCATAATTAGGGTCCCAACATAACGACACTGCAAAATTTACTTAGTTCTACCAGCATGTTCATTTATAAATCACTTTAGCAAAATTTGGTGCTCCATAAATTTTATAAAGTGAAACATGTGCTGGCACAATCGCTTCACTATTTCCATCCAGATAGAAAACATTTTATCCAGGCTTAACAATGTTAACTACCCAACATTATACATGTTTCTAACCTCTCATACATCATAGACAACTGGTTCTAAAATTCAGCACTATAGTGCGTATCACAATTAAGGAGATATACTCATCCTAAGCCAAACCAAATATAACTTCTAACTAGACAGCACACCCTTCAACTGTCCAAGCAAAATGCTAATCCCTGACTAATCTGCCATGCACCTAAACCTCTAGAAGTGGCTGATACGGCATTCAGATTTTGTGAAAATTCTAACAAATGTAAAATGCTTCATAAAAAAAACAGACAAATTAAAAAATGTTGCAAATAGAAAAGTTGCTACCAAACCAAAACTCTTAACGTGCTCCACTAAACCCACCCTGGTAATCCTCTTCCTCATAGTTGGTGTTATGAAGGGCCACTTTTACAAGGAAAACAACAATCACCAAAGCACAAACCTCCTGAGTCATTTTTTTATTAAAAACAATTAAAATATTCAACCACCAATATTTATCTCATACTGTCCAAAACAAAGGCTACTGCTGTGCCCACGCAGCCCAGGATGAAACAAATCTTTACACCAGTAGAATTGCGAACACAGTGGCAATGGTTGATCCAAGGATTTCCTCTATGCAATGCCGCTATAATGGCTATTCAATAACAGTGCATCCTAGAAACATTACGCTCGTATAACAATTTATCAATATCAACTTAACTAACAAACTACACATGACATATCACAAAGCACAGTGCTAATTCTACAAATATATTAAAAAAGTCTCAAAAGGCAAAAACAAAAAGAAACGACAAGAATCCGTTAAAATAAAACCATATCATATATGTACTTCTTCCATCACATTTCCACACAAATTTTCTTCCAAATCCTCTTTGCATCTTTCATAAATCAATTATCATACCCATCTCTTTCACTCTCTTCCTCTGTTCTTTCGTTCATTATCTCTCTTCCAAGCGCCCCCTCCCCTCCCGCCCACCCAAAACCAGAATAGGGTAACATTAACTATTTTCCCAAAACACGTGGAAATTGTTTCACACGGAAACTCAAACCTACACATTCACAAAGGCAAATTTTTAAAGTCGAAGAGTAATTAAAAAATCAATCAGTGCACAAACAAAAAGGTGGGAAAAAACCAAGTGGAAAATAAAAGTACGAAAAAAAATAAATGAAAAGGCGAACTAACCATGGTATCAATTTTTCAACAATGACGAAGCTGAGAATATTGGAGAAAGGGTGGAATCAGAGAGCAAAAGCAGCGACTATCAAGAAGAAGCAACACATTCAGAATTAGCTCGAAGGCGCGAAAATTGGAAAAGAAGAAATTGGGAAGTGAAAAGGGAAAGTAAAGTTACGCCGTCATTCTTGTGCACAGTGGGTTAGAAGAACAAAGAATTCCGTAAAACAGGAAAATAATAAGGATTAATAGAATTTTTTTTAAAAAAAAATTATCAGTGTATTACTTAATTAAAATTTGAAAATACAACCAATTTCCATTTATAAAAAACAAAAATAGTTTCTCAAACGAGTAACTACCGTTTTAATCCTTAAACACTAAATTTAAAGAAATAAAATAATTTTTAAATTTGTAAATACTAAATGTTATATCTTTATATTCTGAACTTTAAATTTTAAATTCTTAAGAAAACTTATTTTAGTTTGTAAAATTTAACATTGAGATATAAAAAATTTCATTGAGGAGACTAAAGTTAGAATTAATTTTAAAGACTTAAAATATTATTAAAATTTAAAAATATACCACGAAATCCAGGTGAAGAAATTACGTATGAAGAACATTTGAAAAACTTGAGATTAAAATGTCATAAACACGAAAACAAAAATTGTTATTATCTTTAACATTTTTAAATTGTAGAAGATTTAAAAGAAAATGTGCATAGTCTATTATATATATAATAATATTTTTTAATATATTATATTATTAAAATTTTATAAATAATATTTTTTAAATATAATAATATAATTAATTTAAATTTTAATATTTTATTTTAAAATATAATTTTGATATATGAATATTTTAAATTTAAATTTTTCTACTTTATAAATTAATTTATTTTGATATATTTTTATTGTGAAACATAATTTTTTATTTATTAAAAATTTAAAATAATCTTTAACTTTGATTTATATTTTTAAAGTTAATTTTATATTATACTTATTTAAAATTAATTTTACAAATTATTATTTAAATATATATTAAAAGAATTATCACATCAATCAAATCAATAATCTGATCTTTATCTTTTATTCTTAATGATTTGAATAAATTAAAAATAATAATCAATTAGCAAAGGGAAGAAGAAGACGAAAACAAGAAGCAACCTCAAAGTCATTGTTCCAAAATATAAATAAAAAACTACAAAGAAATTGAATATAGAACATCATTGCTCACTCAATTCGATAGTACCATCAAGATATGTCCTACAATTTGATAGTACCATCAAGATATGTTCTAGAGATTTTTGTCATGTGGCACTTGAGTAACACTATTTGTAATTGGGGTTAGATATATCATTATAACATCAATGAAAAGGTGTTATTAGTTTATATTAGTTTGAATGAGACTTTTTTTTATCATATTACTTTTAAACCATTTTCGTAATTTTTATTTCAATATTAAAGTTCTATAATGCCTATATTTTTAATAAAATTTTACTTATATTTTAAAGAAAATAATCATTATAATTAAGTATTAATTTAATATTAGGGTTTTAATTTGTTTTTATATTACAAATTCTTTTTTATTTTTAAAAGGAAGGGTATTGTACAATATTCGGGTCTTAATTTTAGAATCCCAATATTTTCATATAACATTTTTATAATAATTTTTTTATTAAAAATAATGTTTCATAATGGAGATGCTCTCAATCAAATTAACAAGATCATAATAAATATTCCATATCAAGTTGAAATTCTTATGCTTAGTTTGTTTCTAAGTAACGAAAAGCGAATAATTTCGATATAGAAAGAAAGCTCGAAAATCAATCAAGTTGAAACTCTTATGCTTCATTTGTTTCTAAGCAATGAAAAGCGAAGAATTACACGGTAGAAAGAAAGCTCGAAATCAAAACCTTAAAATATTAAAATCATATAAAATCATAAATTTTTTGCCCTCTAAACTTTCTTCGCAGATTTGCGAAGAAAGTTGAAGAAAGTTCACTATACGTATATTTATTTAATTACTTAATTATAATTTACTTTTTTATCTTTTCTATTTTTAATTTAAATTATTTTTTTAAAATAAAATCATATTTTAAAGTTAAAAATATAATTAAGATTATAAAAAAATAATTATTATAAAATAATATAATTAATAATATATATGTAACACCCCATAATTTACATATAATTATTACAGTAAAAGTTCTACTAGTTCCTGTAATAACGTGAAATGTTTTAAAAACTGCAGACCCCACCGTCACGGTTACTTTTCATTTTCCTTTCTCTCTCGCCATCTCTCCCTTCTACCTTCTCTCTTAATTTCTCACTCCATACTTCATCTACTTTAGAATCTAATCATACCACGCACTGAGAAATTATGGAACATTTCTACCCGATCATATTTTCAAACAGAGTAAATTCATTTTTACTATCATTTGTTCTCTGTTTTTCCTTAGAATTTAGTCATCAATCTTGGTGGAGTCAGTTGAGAAGTTTAATCCTCTCAACTTATTCTACTATATACTGAATTGAATTGTTCACTCATCAAAACCTGACCTGAATGCAATTCGATAGTACCATCAAGATATGTCCTACAATTTGATTGTACCATCAAGATATGTTCTAGAGATTTTTGTCATCATGGCACTTGAGTAACACTATTTGTAATTGGGGTTAGATATATTATTATAACATCAATGAAAAGGTCTTTTTATCACATTACTTTTAAACCATTTTTGTAATTTTTATTTCAATATTAAAGTTCTGTAATGCCTATATTTTTAATAAAATTTTACTTATATTTTAAAGAAAATAATCATTATAATTAAGTATTAATTTAATATTAGGGTTTTAATTTGTTTTTTATATTACAAATTATTTTTTATTTTTAAAAGGAAGTGTACTGTACAATATTCCGGTCTTAACTTTAGAATCCCAATATCTCCATATAACATTTTTATAATAATTTTTTTATTAAAATTAATGTTTCATAATGGAGATTCTCTCAATCGAATTAGCAAGACCATAATAAATAGTCCATATCAAGTTGAAACTCTTATGCTCCGTTTGTTTCTAAACAATGAAAAGCGAAGAATTTCGATGTAGAAAGAAAGTTCGAAAATCAATCAAGTTGAAACTCTTATGCTCCCTTAGTTTCTAAGCAATGAAAAACAAAGAATTACAGTGTAGAAAGAAAGCTCGAAAATCAAAATCTTAAAATATTAAAATCATATAAAACCATAAAATTTTTGCCCTCTAAACTTTAGTTGAAGAAAGTTCAATATACGTATATTTATTTAATTACTTAATTATAATTTACTTTTTTATCCTTTTTATTTTTAATTTAAATTATTATTTTTTTAAAATAAAATTATATTTTAAAGTTAAAAATATAATTAAGATTATAAAAAAATAATTATTATAAAATAATATAATTAATATTATATATGTAACACCCCATAATTTACATATAACTATTACAATAAAAGTTCTACCAGTTTCTGTAACAAAGTGAAATGTTTTAAAAGCTACAGACCCCACCGCCACGGTTACTTTTCATTTTCCTCTCTCTCTCCCCATCTCTCCATCTCTCCCTTCTACCTTCTCTCTTAATTTCTCACTCCATACTTCATCTATTTTAGAATCTGATCATACCACGCACTGAGAAATTATGGAACATTTCTACCCGATCATATTTTCAAAGAGAGTAAGTTCATTTTTACTCTAAGTATCCTTTGTTCTCTTATTTTCCTTAGGATTTAGTCATCAATCTCGGTGGGGTCAGTTGAGAAGTTTAATCCTCTCAACTTATTCTACTATATACTGAATTTTTTTTTTCTGTTTGGATAACTTGCATTAGGCCCGTAAATCTTGAAGCTTATCCAGACTGTGGGAATAAAATTCTAAAAGTTGCTTGGAAAGCAAGCAATTGAGGTAAGGGAAGCTAAATTTAATTTTTAATAGAATCCTAGGCTAGAAGATCTGAATGTGGAAGGGACGTGGTCCCAATATTCAATTTCTCTTGCAGAGATGTTGTGTGTTTATATATATTGGGTTGTTTGTTTATATATTATTTAAATTTGTGGAAATATTAGGTTTTGATGATTTAGTATTAAAGTGTTTTTTTTTTTATGTCAAATAGACTTTTGAATATTGTGGATTACTTTTTGAATGATATTGTATGATGGAATGGTATGGAATTGAATTCATACACTTGGGATAATGTATGGACTGATGTTTGTTGTGTATTAAGTATTGATGCCTGTGTGGTAATAGAGATCTCCGAGCTTCACTGATGATCTAAGTCACATACACTAATATATTAGGTGGTGAGAAGCTGATGGGGGAGTTCATGCACACCGTGACATATGAGATGCACAGCTTGGGTTGTATTGAACTTACCCTGATCCTTTCTGTTGGATTCGCTGGTAATCTTTGGATGAGGTGTTAGTCTCTGGTAGGACTTACTTAATGGGTCTTTCGGAAGACGTTGTTTGTTAAATA
>Ga0123342_1006022_pt1 | contig 17117 bp, 4 predicted proteins | sample Turbeawhitnodule_FD_89960 | JGI IMG/M metagenome (GOLD analysis project Ga0123342, IMG submission 89960) | Root nodule microbial communities of legume samples collected from Mexico - Turtle bean Mexico white nodule | ecosystem: Host-associated > Plants > Roots > Nodule | place: Mexico: Nepantla... | reverse complement strand
GGCATGGCTATCTTAAGATCAGAGCTCTTTAAATCATTAGAATTTGGTGCATCACTAGGAAACAGCCATGTCTCAGAAACTCCACTGCTCATGAAATTGTCTTCACTTTTGGAGATATCCATTCTGAAGAATGAGAAATTGTTGCTGTCAACAGGAAACAATGATCCTGTCACCATCTTTCATGGCTCCAAAGCACCAAACATGAGTGTTACACAGTACATGGAAAGGATTTTCAAGTACTCTAATTGCAGCCCTTCTTGTTTTGTGATTGCACAGATATACCTGGAAAGGTTCTTTCAGAAAAAGGGTGGCTACCTCACTTCCTTCAATGCTCATCGCCTCCTCATCACTAGCATTATGGTTGCTGCCAAGTTTCTTGATGATAAGTGAGTACTTGGCAAAAATTACTTGCAAATATTATGCATTATGCATGTGACATTGTATAGAAGTTAAACATGACTTGAAAATTAGGAGTTGCAGGACTAAAATAATGAGTCCATGTGATTTTTATTGGGCTGATGTTAGATTTATTGAATGCAATGTGCAGCACCATTAAGTTCTTGCAGACTTCAATTTGTACAGGTACTATAGCAATGCTTACTTTGCCAAAGTGGGAGGAGTTAGCACAGAGGAGATGAATAGGATGGAGATAGAGTTTTTGTTTAATCTGGAATTTAGACTCTTTGTCACAACAGAGTTGTTTCTGAAGAATTGTGAGAAACTTGATAGAGCTGTTTAGAACATGTGTTATAATGTTTTCTGAGAAGGACTGATTTCTCTGAATTATATATTATGGGGACAATGATAACATGTTATTAAAAAATTTATTTTAAAAATTAATTTAGAAGTTAAATTATATTTAATGCAGGTTATAAAAAATTAATTAAGAGTAAAATCAGTACAAAGCTATGTAATACAATGATACGTACACTGATATGCACGGATACAAAGATACGTATAATCTATAAAATGCAAGATAAAAAGACTCAATATATTTTTTACAACTTGTTCGAAAGGATTAGTTCCTTATTTTTATAATCATAATAAAAAATTATATAATAAGTTTGAGTTTTTAGAATATTAATATATTTTTCCTTTTTAAAATTATATTAGACCTATGTTAGAATTGTCAGCAATCTAACAAATATTTTTTTGAATTGAGTGTCGTGTTTGATATGTATATTCGACACGGATTCACCATTTAAAAGGAGTGTCTGAGCTTCAAAAGTATAAAGACTATCTTATCTAAATTCTATATGTAATTAAATATTTAATTTTATTTTTAGTGTACTAGTACTCAAACCATTTTTTTTCAAATTTGAGAAATTGAAATAATCTTTCTTCAATTTTTAAAAATCTAAACGAGATTCATCCCAAGTTATAAGATTAAAAATATAATTACTGCTAATATTTTTATTGGAAGAAAAATTGTAAGAGTATATACACGAATTTTCATATTTTTAATACATGCACCGTAATTCATATATATAATTTGAAGAAAAGTTATATATATGAAATACGACTAAAATATTCACATAAGACTAAAATATTCATATTTATAATATGAGAAGAAATTATTTACTGATAATTTGAAATTTATAAAATCTTTAATAAACAGGTTTGATTTAGTTTTTTTTTTAATATATATATATATATATATTAGATATTTCCTTATTAAACTTTCTGCATAATGTTACAATTTGATAAAAAAAAAAACCACTCTGTTTCTTTTGTCTATAATAAATATATCAATTTACTGTTTTCTTTCTAATTTATAACTAACAGTGTCAAAGGATACAAAATCATATATTCTTCTAATCTTATCTAATTATGAAAATGAGGAATTTGGAAATTTATTGCAATGCAATATTTGTACACACATTCATAATTTTTAATATTTCAATATTATTTTATAAACTTTAATTTCAAGTTTTTTCATTAAAATAAAAAATAAATTAGATATAATAAGTTTTTTTATACCTTAGTCCGTATAAAAAACTTTCATTTTTAAACATTTGTTATACTCACTATTTAATAAAAATATATGAATTTTATCCTAATAATTATTTTATTAATTTTAAATTAAAAAGATTGAGATGTAATCATCAGTGAAATACGATCAATTTTAAAGATATCAAAATATTATTTAACCTCTTTTAAATATTTTTTTCTCATGCTAACAACTATTATAAGTAATTAAAGAAATATAAATTTATTATTTTTTCAGTTTCTATTTTGTATTTATAAATATATCAAAACCTAAAAGGATACAGTAAGATATTAGCCAATATAAATTATATAAAATAAATAAATAATAAACCCTCATGGAAGAGAAAATAAATAGGTTTAAATATAGATGCATCACCCTAACGTCTCTACTCCGGCGGCCACTGCAAATTCTTCCCTCACAGACATCGTCAATTCGGTATGACCCATCACTCTGTTCTGCTCGCTGATTTATTCTTTATTGTGGGAGTTGAACTTCAATGTATTCTAAAGGTCTCGTCTTTTCATGATTAAGTGCAAACCCATCTACATTAATCAAAGGTTTATCATTGTGAATGATTTTTTTTATCTTTTTTCAAGTTTAAGGACAAATGAGTATGTGGGTTGGGTTGTTTTTGGTTGTTCTGCTTGTTAGGTGATGATGACTTGAAATTTGAATTCAGACTGGTTTGGGAATTGTTTAGGGTTTGTTCTCCTTTTATTTATGACTAGTTTCACATTCATTCCTTTCTTGGTACCTGTGTTGCACCCTTTATTTTTGGGTGGATGCTGAATGCTGCAGTTTTTTTTATTACTGGTAATTTACTCATGGCATATACAGGTTGGAGTTGAATTATAAAACAATCCATGGCTGAAGAAATGGCAATGGCGGAATCTGGAAGATCTAGGAGGAAATTTGTTAAAACGCAAGGCCGAAAGAAGTCAAATAAGAAAACAAAAGGGAGGCCATCACCACATGAACAGAAGAAAGTTAAAATAGACCAAAAAATGAAGAAACTTTTCCGCAAGCGGGCACGGGAGTATAACTCTGATGATGAAGAAGATGAGGCAACTGTCACTGCTGCCTCGGAGACTAGACTTTTGCCTTCTATCACCAATAAAAGGCCTTCTATCACCAATAAAATAATTGAGGAGGATAACATAGAAAGTGAGGATCAGTCTGGAGATGAAGGAGCTGCAGGGCCGCTAAAAAAATCGAATAAGAATGCTACTGATGTGAATAATCATAGTTCTGATGATGAGGGAGAAGATGAAAATGAAATTCAGCCAGGAATTACAAAATTCACTGAAGGATGCAGAGCATTCAAGATGGCTTTTAGGAATGTTATGAAGAAGAGTATTCCTGATGATATGTTGGTAAGTTATTTGATTATAGGAGATTATGATTTTACAGAACATTGGGAAACTAGGTTTTTTAAGACTTGGATAATCTGCAGGGTCCAATATTGTCAGCACACAAAAAACTTGTTATAGAAAAACTTGGAGAAGAGGAAGCAGAACGCAAGATCAAGGGAGAGGCCAAAAAGGAAAAGCAGACGGTAATCTTAAATTTCATGTTGAAGGATTTTATTGTTATTCAAAGACTGTAACAATTTATTTGTATGCTCACTTTTTGTCACCCAAAAGTTTCCCTGTTTTAAATCGTAATCTTATTGCTTTTTACAGTTAGCAGAAAAGGGGCATGTCAAACCTGCTACATACTTGGACTCACATGACAAGTTTCTAATAAGTGTTGCTACAAAAGGAGGTAAATGGGTTGAATTTCTTGAATAAAAGTCTATAGCTGTTTTGATTTTTTTGACAACTTGCATCTTCTTGTTATTGATTTGGACTTTTGTTGTGACCATGCATCAAATTGGATTACTTTCAGTGGTCAAGTTGTTCAATGCTGTAAGTTTTCACTTAACCTTTAACCAAATTTTGGTTTCTTCATGGATTTTGTATCTGTGTCTCTGTGATGGTTGGTATCTCTATCATTATTGAGCCTGGAGATTTGTTCACACCTGTTGCAGGTAAATAAGGCACAAACTGCTCAAAAAGGGTTGAACCCCTCAAGGACCAAGGAGGCAAAAGGTTAGTTGTTTAATGCTGTATTTCCTTTTTATTCTTATTATAGAACTACAGTACATTATTCTTGATTCTCGGTTCATTCCTATATGTTCAATTTTCTTGGATCTTAACATGCTCATTCTTGGTAATGTGTGTATAATTCTAATTATCAAATGTGTATGCTGGCAGAGATACGAAAACGGACCAAAAAAGCCTTCTTTTCAGAGTTAGGGAAACCGTCATTGCCTTCAATTGGCGCCACCACAAAGGTGATCTGTAACTGCTCATTCTCTTTTTGGTGTCAGTATTTTAAAAATGGTCAGACTGGTTTGATCTCAGTTTTGCCAGTTTATCCTCTCTTATTTTATTAAAGTTTAGCAGCAAAATCTTGAATGTGGAAAAATTTTAGTCATACTAATTTGGATGAGGATTTAACCATTAATATCAAATATGTTATTATTTGGTCTTCCATTTTGAACTTTTATACTTTATCTGGTTTGGTACAATTGTCAAACTGGTTGAACTTGGTTTGGTATTTTAAAACCGGTGTCTTCAAGTTTCCTATAAGAAGAACATGATGTTTTAGATTTACACGACCATGAGTAATTTAGCTACCTTCTAAAATTTCTCTTTTTTCCCAATAAACTATAACAAACCTATCTTATAGGTTCTTTCTTTGGCTTAGTTATCGAGTTGTGTTGGTTTTTGATATGCAGGTGACTGAAGGCACGGATGACCAACAACCTGCTTGGGCTCCATTACGAGATAACTATATGCTGACAAGTTCAAAACTAAAGGATTGGGACAAAATGCCTGTAAGTATCCTTTGAAGTTGTAGTAACAGTTTACTTTTATGCTGCACAGTTTACCTTCCACTCATAACTTTGCATATCTGCAGGATAAAAACGTATCAGATGACATGGGAAGGGCTTCTGAAGATAGTAGTTCAGATGAAGATTAGTATATTAAAACTAGAGTAAGCAGTTTTGAGATATTTTTGGTGGGGAATCTGTCAGATTTAGAATATTGGAGTTGTTAAGTTGTCACTGGCAAAGGTAGAAGGAATATCTTGTAACCATACGTTTTGCTGTCAATGGAGTACCAAGACTAGTAATGAATTATTCGTATTGTAATTTCAAAAGAAATATTGTAGTTTCAAAGATCATTTATTGGTGTTGTTGGATATTCTATTTCAGCTAGAGACATGGTTAAAATGCAATATATCATAGGAATGGAAACTTTATTTTACAAGGCAATTTTATGGAATTATGTTATATCTAATCCTATAATTTAAAAATCATATGAATGTCTATTCTAACTATTATTGTGGAGTCTATGATGTCATCTTCTTTTATATTGTTACCAATTTATCTTAATTATTTAGTTTTATGTTGAGATGTGATTAAAATACATTAGATAATAGGGATATGAATCTCATATCCTCCTATCAATTTTGTGATGGTTAAGTTGAATTATTAATATTGTGTTTAACACGTGTGATTTTACACTAACTATATGAGATTAGAACCGAAGCTGTTTACAATTTTTGTAGACACAATGGAAAAAATGAAATCTTGCAGTGGGTTTTAAAAAGGAAGCTTTTCTAAATTGAAAGATTCTGACTAATATAATTATTATGTGTTAAATATATTTTTTTTTCTATGTAAATTGATTTTGTTCTTAGTCTAAACTTTAGGTGTCTTGATTACTTGTAATAAGGAAACTATTAAAATAAATTGGTGTCCTGATTACTCGTAATAAGGAAACTATTAAAATAAATTTGTGTTGGTTTGTATGGGCTAGGATATCAACAGCCTCGTAGGTAATGTAAATGTTGTAAATCAGTTTGTTTGTTGTGTAATTTTTTTTTATCAGCAATCAAAATTAAATAAATGCGAATTATTTTAGGGGTAATTCAACCCTTAAACAAAATATACAATGAACAACTTTTAACATAAAGCCACCAGACTAACCAACCCAAAACACGAACCTTACTAAAAACCTAACATAAGTCAAGAAATCATTCTCGTACATTCCAAAGGTTCCAAGCATCAGCTAGAGAAGGAAAACGAGGCAGAACGACATTTTTCAGAAATCCAAGACCACACATTTATTTGCACCATTACACACACTTCTGACGCGTCAGCCACCCTTCTATTAAAAATGATAGAGTTCCTGTGATTCCAGATTTCTCCCACAACCCCAACCCAAATTGTGCTCCATACATCATTAAATGAATAAAAAAACATGCTCAACTTGAACTGAGCAAAGTTTGACGAATGATCAATGTGAGACACAAACGACACTCTCAACCACTTAAACACAAAAACACCAAACCCGCCAAGCAAAATTGTAAGCGAAAAACAAATGGCAGTGAGACTCTTCCTCCTTCCTACACAGACAACACAAAGAACTTTCCACCAACACCCCACGTCTTTCCAGATTGACCCTTGTAGCAATCTTATTCTCCAGCACCCTCCAAGTTGTAAATAAAGTAGACGGTACAACTTTACAACTCCATAACTTACTGAAAACTGGAGAAAAATCCACCTCACAATCTCTCCTAACAAGAAAATAGGCAGAATTAACTGAAAACGTCTGAAGAACCCCAACCTTACAAACTCACCTATCTGTCTCTCTCGAAGCCAGCCTAGCCTCAAGAAATGTCTGACACAATTGATTTGTTGTGTAATAAAAATACAGTTAAGAATCAAGAGATTTAAAATTTGAATTAAAAATAAAAACCATTTTTGTATTATAAGATGAAAAATATATTTAATTCTATAATTATTGATGAAATATTATCCACTTTCGAATTTTTAGTATGAGAAAATATGTTAGAGAATTTATTTAAAATATTTGACTAAATTATAATACATATTATTTTACTTGATTTTATAAAATTGATTTAAGTCCAAAAGTCTCCCATATTAATTTTATTGTGAAAATTTGATTTTATTACAATCACAAGAACTCAAGAACTTAAATACAAATTCAAAATTTATATAAAAAAAACTTGAAACAAAATTCAATTAAAAGAATTAAATATAAAAGTTATTTTCAACTTAGTAGCTCGTTAAAGTGATTTTTTTTAAAAAATTTCATTCAATGAATAAATATATTTTTTTGTTTATTTTAGAACTATTAAAATGGATTTCAATTAATGTCTTAGAATCTTTTAGCCCTACACTTGTAAAGAAACTTATATTTCAAATCCCGACATATATCTTGATTTAAATTATTTATAAACTTATTTTGAAACTAAAATCAACTCGAAAATATGGGTATAAATCCCCTTGTATGTTTTTAATTTATTTATTTTATATAAATTAGTTTTAATGTATGATAAAATTATTTATTTGTTCCCCTTTAGTAAAATTTTATTCAAACATATGAGTCTGTATGAACATGCTGTGTTACATAGGAATTTACCTTTCTCACCGTAATAAAACAATGGACAGAGCATGACAATGTGATTTTCTTTCAAAGTAAAATAATCCAAATTTATTATATAATTTTTTTATCGTTAATTTATACACAAATTAATTTGAACTTTTGAAAAATGTTTGTTTTCTATAATAATTTATAACAAAGAATACAACATGAATATGTATATATTCGTATGTATCCGATACATGTATTAGACGCTAATCAACTTTATTTATATATATATATATATATATATATATTTTTTTTTAATGGTATCTACGGGAAAAAAGTAAAAAGAAAAACAAGAGTAAAAGCAAAATATTTTTTATTTAGTTTATGGTTTAAAAAACTAAAAAATATTAGCTTTACAATTAGTTTGAAAATTACATTTGTTAAATATTTTTGAAGAGAATTATTTAAATAGAAAATGAAGAGAAGAAGAGAAGGGAAAAGAAGAGAGAGAGATCTGAGAGAAGGAGGAAGAAGAAGGAGAAGGAAAAGGGAAACGAAGAAGAACAAGTCAAGATGATGTCGGGAAAATATACCTCCATTGACGCGCAGCAAGTTCAGGGATCTGTTCCTGTAAGTTTTCTCTGTCCGAATCTTTCATTCCGTTGTTAACTCTTCAATTTCTCACTTCTCTCTTTCATTTCTTTCAGGCCGTTCCAGATTCGCGACACGTCACTGTCAATTTTGCAGGTTCAATTCTCTCCTCTCTCTTTCTCTCATTGTGTAATGCTGGATCTGATCTTGGATTTGTAATTTCTTTGCATTTTAGATTCAAATCTTCAGACATTTCCTCCTTCTGCAACGCAGGGGAAGATCACCGCTGCTTCTGGACCTCCTCGTGATGCCGATGGTGTGTGCTAACTACACTCTGTTCATTTTTTTTAATATCTTTTTTAAAAAAATAGGTTAATTAAAAGCTTCCCTTTCCCAGTGATTGGATTATTTTCTGATCCATAATGGAAGTTGTGTAATAGTAGTCTATTAGAGGCTGTGCCTTAGTTAGGACTTCACTTGAATTGTTAAGTTGACAGCTTAATAAAGAAATTAGATGACATCCTAGGAACTTGGGTTTACAGACAGTGGTGATGATGCTTGAAAGGTTTTCAGTTTTTGATTTAATTATATTCCCCTGATCTAGCTTTGAATTTCATGAACTTGTCTATTCTTATGCTTTTTATCATATCTATGTTATGTGTGTGTGCCGTATATCTTATTAAATTATGCGTTGATTTGTCTGATTGGATTGTTAGAAGGTTTGCGTGAAGAGGGAACTATAGTTATCGGGAGTGCGCTATAGTAGTGTAGCAGTTATGGGCTGCTACGAATTTTGCATTAAAGTACATTTTTGAACATGGCTGATACTGCGGCCAAAATAGCAGCCAGCTACAGCACTATAGCGGCGCTACAATGACACATCTCGAAAACCCATATTTGCCCTTGAAATGAAACTGCGTTGTCTGTGGGAGGTGGAATTGAGGTTTTCCTTCCTCAGTCAAAGTTAAAACAAACCATAATTAGATGTAGTTCCCCATGGAACAGTTGTTAAAGTCGTGATTCAGATTGTGAAATCGCATAATCCTAGGTGCCTAGCGGCCTTGTCTGTGCTGAATTGTCGCCTGGATCATTTGGGAGGAGGGCTACAATCTTCCACGTGGAATGGTTGATCCCAAGTCAGAAGTTGGTCAAATAACCAGTTTTGGAAATCCTAAAATCACTTTTTCCAATCGTGTTTGTCATTTGTTCCCTTTTGCGATCTGCTCTTGTTTGCTGGCTGCTTCTCTTTCATTATTTGCTACTGCCAGACCTTCATCCTTCACCACCATCGCTGCCCAGGGCCACTGCTGATTGCACCTCTGTTGCAAAATATGTTAATTATGATTATGTCATGACTTTTGATCAGCAGGGAATAGTGTGCTCTTATGGCGCTATGGCATTCAAAAAGCAATGTGGTTTTCAATTGTGGCTTTTTGCATGCATTGCGTTGCTACCATGCTTTAGGCTTCCAAACCCATTTTTACTCCTAAAACAATTTTTTGGGTAAAATTGTGATTTCTTCTTTATTTTCTGTTGCATTTTATGCCACAGAAACAATAGGATTAACTGACCCTTCTTCCTTGACTATTTTACAGAAAGTTAACCGTGTTTTGCCATTTGTTCCTTAATACTTTTCAGGACTATTTTCTTTTGCGTGTTTTATTCTTTCTCCTTCCTTTAAGGTTCCTAGTCATATTCTGCCTTTTTTTTTATCTAATTTGTTATGTTTCTTTTTTTCCACCAATTTCACTATCATCTTTAATTTTTCTGACATATGTCCGAAAACTGTCTTGAATTATTATTTTTTATGAATTTCTTTAATTTTTCTTTTGGTTTGATTTTTTATGTACACTATAAATTTAGTTTGTATTATAGTATTTAAAATATAGGCCATCCCACTTCCCTCTTTTAAGGTTAAGTTATGATTATGTTTTTTTACACCTGTCTTGTTATTTTTTTTTTTGTTTAAGTATTGACATGAAAATAATTAAATTTTGGTTCATAGAAAAAATTATAGATTGATCCCAATCATTTATTGAAGCAGTGATGATGTTAAAGAATTTTTCATGTAAGGACCGAGACCTAAAATATTCATCATGTGTAGGGACCAAATATGTGGAGTTTTTTACATGGAGGAGTTAAAATAATGTTTAATTTCTTTTTACAGTGTAGAGATTTATACAAAAATGTTGTCAAGTATAAAGACCAAATTTAATATCATAACTTCGATAGATGGTAGTGCCTAATCTGTAAAAGGTTTTTCATATTCAAATGTAGGATTTTTTTCATGTAAGGAATAAAACAAAAAAAATAGTGTCAGTTTTTTAGGGACTAGCTCAATCCCGTGAGCCATCTCACCATGGGTTTGAGCTGGTTTGGGTTGGAAAAATTATAGTTTTTTTTAATTGTAGGCCAAATTGAACCCAACTTACTTAACCAACGGGTTAAATAGATCAAGTGAGTCGGAGGTGGGTTGACGCGTAATCCACCAACAACAACCCTTTATAATTTTTTTGGAGATCCCACATCGACTAGAGATTAGAGCCTTTCATAGTATATAAGTGGGTGCAACCCTCAACCCTATGAGCCGGTTTTATGGGGTTGAGTTAGGCTTAAAGTCCACTTTGTAACATGGTATCAGAGCCATTTCGAGTCTATCCTAGCGAGTGTTTGTGTTGGGCCTATCGTGCCACACTCGCTATCGGGCCGCTATCGGACCACCCATAATATATAGTCCCACGCACAGTATATAAGTGGGTGCAAACCTCACCTCATCGAGCCGGTTTTATGGGGTTGGGTTAGGTTTAAAGTCCACTTCGTAATATGTAGGTTGACACTTTGTTTTTTTTTTAATACTAGAATGTTGTTCAATAGTATTTGAATTGTTTAGATGCTTAATTTATTTGTTTGTCCAATTATATTAGTTAACACTTTGATTTTTTATTTACTATCTTTATAATATCACTTTCTAATTGTAGTTAATGTTTAGTGAAATAGGTGCCCCTTGATTGTAATACTATAAATAGGTGGGTTGAATCAATCCACTTTGTTGGATTGTATTGTAATAAATATATGATATAAATGTTTAAATGAGACAACCCACTTAACCCATCAACTCTTGGTAGGTCGAGCCAGTTTACAAAATTTCTAACTCCAAAAAGTGAGTTGTGTTGAGTTGACTTGTTTTTAGTTCAACCCGTGTAAGCCGAGTTGATACCTCTAACCTAACTATATGTATATGATAAATTATGCAATATAAAGTTTCAAGATTTCACTATGGTATTTAGGGGGCGTGTCTGCAAAGTGTTGCTATTCGATATTGATAACTATGGACTTTGGTGGAAACTGTGCAGCCAGTTTGGATGGATGTGATGTGATGCTGACACCTATTAACCTACTTTGTATAATTGTGTTACAGAGATGACTGTTACTACCGACTTAGAGTCAAACCCAGTCCATGCATTTTTTTTCCTGTTGTGTTTGGTCCGATTTGAATCTTGCACCTATTTCTTTTACTCTAGAGGCTGATTGATGCATATTACTTACGAAAATGCTTTCTGTTGTACTTTTGGCAATTTTATTTTATGGTTGGAGCTGTTACTTTCAATTATTTTTCTTGGATATCTGTTTGACATGTTTGTGTTGAGTTATTCGTCCATTTTATGCAGATTCATTTTCAAAACCTATATCTGGTTCTGATGAACCTCAGCAGGGTGGTTGGTTTCGGACTTTTACAGTTGCCGCTTACAAACCATACTTTGATGTTGACACTTCAGATGTTCTTGAGAGGATTATAGACTCACTATTTCCATTTAGAGGATCATTTAATGAAAAAACTGCTACCAACCCTGATTTGTGAGTGGACTGTCTTTTTTCCATGTCTTATTGACTGAATGCTACTACCAATTTTCGGTGTTGATTTCTGACGTTTTTGAAATTATGATATGTACTTTGTTAAATATAGTTTTTATGGATAAATGGTGTAGCTATGTTGTTGCGGCCAGTTTTAATATGCTAATATCTTCCAAGCTAAAGTCATGTCTTTAATGATCTGTTTGTTTTGTTTCATTTTTATGTAAAAATTTATTGAAGTATCTTCTGTGGCCTAATCTCTTATCACTTAATACTGGTGTCTGGACAAGATGATGTTCGCCATTTTTTATTCTTGGAGAACAACACTTTTATAACTTTGTCGTAAAATGAGTGAATTTTGTGCATGTAATTTTTAGTTCACATAAATATATGCAGGTATGGTCCATTCTGGATTTGCACTACCTTAATATTTGTAGCAGCATCTATTGGCACCTTTGTGACATATGTAGCACACAAGCTGAAGAGCAAGGAATGGAACTATGACATAAATCTGGTGACTTGGTCTGCTGGTTTGTTTTATGGCTACGTTACCATAGTTCCTCTTTTCCTGTATGTAATCCTCAAATACTTCTCTGCACCTGCGGGCCTTGTGCAACTGTTCTGTCTATATGGGTATTCCTTGTTTGTCTTTATTCCGGCCTTGGTAAGTTGTTGTTCTTCATTGCTGATAAAAAAGAAGTTGTTCTTCTTCATTTTTCTGCCTTCAATTTTAAGGAAACATGAAATATGACGTTTTCTTTGTATTGTATTCTCAAAAGTCTAACCCCCTTTGTTTTATGCAGTGTATGTCCGTTGTGCCACTGGATATATTTAGATGGGTGGTTGCAGGTGTGGCCGGGTTCATGTCTGCGACATTTGTGGCACTTAACCTCCGGGCACATATCAAATCAGCTGGTGAAAGGTGGTTCTTGATTGTTGCTGGCATTTTTCTGTTACAGCTGGCTCTAGCCGTTGTACTAAAAATTTACCTCTTCACAGTATCAGTTTAAGAGGAAACTGGACATCATGACTGAAATATATAGAACGAAGGTATAGCTTTTTGGCACTTTAGAATATGTAGCTGAAACACAATCCAAAGATTAAATAATCATGTATTCATTCATTTGTGGCAATGTAGAGGCGATAACTTGTGATTATCTTTGATGTTGTTAATGCAAGTTATAAGGCGTACTTCATTGATTTTTTGTTACGCTTGTAAATTAAAGCTTCTATTATTAATTATTGGGCTGAGTTTTGGATGAGTTTTTACTAATCAAAGTTCGGACTGTGCGGATCGAAGATTAGAATGTTTAAAACTCCTCCAAAATTACCTCGAGTGAAAGACGAAGTAGTTCTTTTCTGAAAGTATGTTCTGGGTGCTCCAATGGAACACGAACAGCAACAACCATAGAAGTTTCATTTTAAACCTTGGTTTTCAAAATGTTATCCAAATAAATAGGTAAGCATATATTATAAACTCTCTTTTCACGTTAACCACACACATCTCTAAATGGGTAGCTAAAAAGTTTTCATCACTACAGAGCATAAAAATTTGAGTCACTCGTTTTTTTCTTCCTCGTTTGTGCAGTCCTACGCCCTTTTTGACAGTCCCTTGCTGAACGTATCTGGATTTTCTTGAGTTCTGATCGTTCTTTTGTAATGGCATCCACCCTTGGATAAGCCTGAGTCTTGCTTATATTAGGATTGTGGGTGTGTGCCTCAACCAAAATGGTAATTCATAATTGTATGAAATGTAAAAAGCTTTCACTGCAGAACTTTGGATTGTTTTCTTTCAAGATTAATTTCTTTCCAAATGATAAATATTATTGAAATAGGTTTTTTTTAAAGTCTTAATTCGTATGGTCAAGAATTAACCCCTGATAAGACATTCAAAAGACTCAAATATCTGTCAATTTTGTCATACTATCTCGATATCAAACACATACATAGTAGAGTCAGAAAAGTGACAATTAAAATTGGTTTTCATACCATCTTATAGGATTTTTATCTCAGGATTTCTGAATCTATTTGAAGACCCTTATGTAATGTAGTTTTTTTTTCTTGAATCAGGTCAAATTTGTACATTTTACTAAATCTAGCTTTTTTGAATAATCTGCCGACATATTAGAGTAAAAAGTTTGAAATGAAAGCTGATAAAATCTGGAGTATGTAACTATGCTTGAGTGCTTGACACATTTTCAACTTGAGCACAGCTTGGACATGATATGGCTCTGAAGAAAGTCAAACTACAGGGATTAAGCAAAATCTACCAAAACATTAGTGTAGAATATTCAAATAAAGTAGAAAAAATTCAACAATGGCACTGCTTGGACATGATTTCGGACTGAAAATAGCCTAAAGTGAGGGAATAAGATACTAGGCAGAAAATAGACACAATGGCAACGCTCTGCATCAATACGAACCACGATATGACTTTATTTGTTTGCTTCAATAATTTCTAGAGGCAATAATCATATCTGTCCTAAGTCTATAAAATTAACACCATAATTTTTCCTCCAGAATTTGACCCCAGTTGCACTATGTGGACCATTGGGATTTTTCCCAATAAGAATTGGTATAGTTAAGTCAACACAATCTCGTAGAAGTCTTTGAACATGCTTAGAGTTTACGCTAAACTTTCGTAATTACCAGTATGACCTAATTTAATTTTCAGGCAGTGCCAACCAAAGTTAGTGAAGAGAAACAGTGATTTGCCCTTGAGAACTTTGATGATGACCAATAGAAACCGACCAAAACACAGGTTTTGAAGTGATAGATTAATTGGAAAGAAGCTTTTCTTCACAACTTACACAACTATCATCTTACATTTGATATAAGGGATGTGGTGATCACAGATACTTTCACTATTTCCTTCTCATCCTCGTCTCTTAATTTTTATATTTAAGGACTATGAATATTTTATTTTCAAGGACAAAAATAAATATTGAGATAAAAACTAAACATATATATTCATTTTACTTTTCATATTCAATTTAAAAAATAAAATATTATTAATCAAAATTGAAACTAATTCGGATAATAACCACATGAATTCATTTTGCATCACACAAGAAGGACTGCTAAGGTTGAAAATGACGAATCCCAAAGTTTGAAATGAAAAAGATTATAGAATATGAAAGCTGCCACAAGCTAGTCCAAAGAAAGAAACAAACCCCACTAAAATACATTACTCTAGAAACATTAAGCCAAACAAAACATGAGCTAAAAGATGCCTTTTCCACTTTACTGAAATCTCTTACTCCCTAGTCGAGCAAGTAACTCAGTTTTGTGAAACATTTGTACTGCGAAAATATGAAGAGACCATAGGAAAAAGAAACAAAAGTCACAATAGACCTAGAAAAAAGCATTGACCACCCTATAAAGCACATTTTGGACTTTAAAGGTAGAAAAAAATAACAAATAAAATAAACTAATGTTAAGAGTCAAGTTCTGATCCTGAAATTGGGGTTCTGTGATTAACAATGTTAGGGTGATTTTGGAAGTATAAGGAGTTTATTAATTGACTTAAACAAGAATTCATGGTTATAAATGTTTAATAGTTGATAAAGGAATGGTTGGTTGGTATGAAATAGACAACAGTGTACATATTTCACCATCAATGCACAAACTCTCCAAGTTCTGATTTCTGAAACGTCCTTATATTATATGTCGGGTCAGGTTTAATTACATGGACACTGACTATGAAGTGCGACACATGAAAAGTTAGTCAAACATTATTAGCTCTGATTTCATCTATATTGGAACTAACATTATTACTAATAAAATTAACTGAAGCACGAGCTTGGAAATTTGTTCCCTACATTTCCCTTGTCCCTTTCTTTACTATGAATAATGATATATTTTACACATGTAGGTGGGGAAACAACTATCCTCCTTCAAACTCACCATACTAAAGCACTCATAGTCTTCATTCCCCTTCTCACTTATATTAAGGACAATCCTTTTCCTTTCTCTACATGCCACACACCTATTCTTGAACACCTTTCTTGTTTAATTTCCTTTCTTGAACATAGAAGCCAGAAGAGTTTTGGTAATGATCATTGGCAACTGTAGTGAAATGATGTCAATTTCAAGGTCTCAAGTGGGGTGTCTCTTGCTGGTACTACTAAGTATTTCAGCTTTGAATGGTCAAATATTGGGTGCTAGGTATGTAAAAGAAGAAGTGGAGCATGTGCTCAATAAGTATGAAGTATGGAGGAAAGGGTTTACAAATGAAACAAATGAAGGGTCTTATGCTGCAGTTAATAGAGTAGTTCCCTCCTCTCCAGACCCCTTGCACAACAGGTAGGTGCACTTATGTAGGTCCTGCATCCTATGTTGATACAAGGAAACATTATTGTGTGGTTTTAGATTGTGCATAGTCCATGTTAATAATCTCTACTTGACATGTAACTATGTTTTCAATTTATGAAAAAAAAGTTTATTACTTGTCATGCAGAGATTTAAAGACACCATATGAGTCCACTTACAAGAGTAGCTGCTTCTGATAAGGAGAGAAGCAATTTTGTTTTTTTTTTCTTTGAAAAATAGCTGTTATTTTCTTTTTTATATCATTTCAAGTGTTGAAGTATACATGTATAATCTGCTTGTCATTAATATTTTTTCAGTAATAAATTATTCCTGAAGAATTACCTTTGTTTCCTCTTGTTTATCTTTTGTTAAGTGTAGAAGACCTGTGTAGCCTTCATGATGTAAAGATTCAGTCATTCAGAGAAAGTTGTTCAGGCTTTGGTTATATATATTTATAGTGTGCAGCTTTTAAAAGGTTAATCATGATGATGAATTGCTTTTAGAGTTATGTAATCATTAGCTCTCTACAAACTACAAGGATTAAAAGCTCGTTTTCTGATCTCAATCAAAATCACAAATTCGTCAGATGTAAAAGAAAAACATAAAAAGAAGAATAGCAATTTAAATTTGTTATTGCCAATTAGTCTCTCACAGCATACACGGTGAATTGAAGTTTGAATTTGGGAAAAAAGGTGTTGAAAAGATCCTTGTGAGTTGTTGAAGATAAAATATGTGGAGAATTATTACTAAAAAAACAAGTCTTGTGATAAAAAGATGTAACAGATTCAAGAATCATAAACAAGCAGCACACAAATTAATTCATAATGAAGCTCATTTCACAGTCCACACAACATTTACACAAGAGGGGGAGTGATTTTAAAAGATCCACACTCCACAAAATGAAACTTAGAAGAAAGACCAAAGTG
>Ga0123342_1006021_pt1 | contig 17117 bp, 10 predicted proteins | sample Turbeawhitnodule_FD_89960 | JGI IMG/M metagenome (GOLD analysis project Ga0123342, IMG submission 89960) | Root nodule microbial communities of legume samples collected from Mexico - Turtle bean Mexico white nodule | ecosystem: Host-associated > Plants > Roots > Nodule | place: Mexico: Nepantla... | reverse complement strand
TCTCTCACCAACTCCTTAATGCTTCCTACTTGACGGTCTCGAATTCCGCATGGGATGATCCATTTGAAGGGAGACAAATCTGTTGTGACATTAAGTGCCAACCCATGATAGGTTATCCAGCTAGACACTCTAATACCAACAGCTGCTAGTTTCTGATTTCCTGTAATGCAATATTACTAAGGTAAAAGAAAAATGATTTGAATCATGACAAACTCACAAGCATAATCAAATGTGTTGTATAATCTTATTTCACAGCAGCAAGTCTCATCCTTATTGCCATAAAACTACTTATCTTCTCTTTCATGAACATTTGCGAGCTGAAACATATAATCTAAACCCCAGAAAAAGCATTTAGAGACAGGAACATCTAAAAAATAATCCAACATCCTTTAAAATATGCAGAGAGTATCAATAATACTAAAAGTGTAATAATGTCTATAATCTTGATTTAATTTGGAGATTTATGTATGAAACTAAAATTTGTCATCTCAAATAAATTCCTCAGGGAATGTCACATGAAATGGACACAAATGTTAGAGATAAGAGAGAAGGATCATATTTGAAAATACTTTGACTAAAACAAGATAAAGCCAAGGCAGTACAATTATTATCTGTTAATGTGTAATAACCAAGATAATTCATAATCAGGGCAGGTGGTGTGAAGCAAAAAAGACCAAACTACAAGTGTTATATCAATAGGATTTAGAGGTTTACCAACCCAAACACCAGTTAAACCTTCCACCATAGAAGCCTGAATTGAAAATGTTGAAGAAAGAACACGAATGACAACCTCTTCAAGAGTCCTAAGGTACCAATGAAGATCCATCTTGTGCATTCGGAGGTTGATAATTGGGTACATAACTAGCTGTAATGCAAAATGCAATTATGTTATGAACTGCTATGCAAAATAACACAAAATAGGAAGTTTCCAAACTGTAGCAAGTGATTTGGCGCAAGCACCTGACCCGGGCCATGGTATGTAACCTCTCCACCACGCTCAGTCCGATAAATATTAAAAGGAGCATTTTTCATGTCAAACTTGAGGTTCTCCACAGTACTACCAGTGCCTAATGTATAAACAGGAGGGTGTTGTAGAATAATAAGGGTGTCATTACAATCTCCTTCCTTTGTAATCTGTGCCATCTTGTCCCTGACAATTTCTTTTTGCCAAGACCATGCCACTTCATAAGGGACTTGCTCCTTGTGCAAATCAAAGAGATCACAACTGCAAATTTAATTTAATGGTTAGATTTTTCAGTGTTAGGAAGAGAGATGTTAATGGAAAGGGAAGAGAAGAACAATGCAACTTACATCCTTCTGTGGCCATTGATTACAAGAGAGGTGAATTTGGATGGTTTGGAATATAGGAGTGGTCTGTGCAGATCAAAGTAGGGCCCTAGAGGTAGAGAAGGATATGCTGGTGTTATTGATGGGACTGTGCTGAAACAATATGTACCTAACAAAATCATGTCTAATTTGCTATAACTAAGAACATTGCCACCTGAGTTCACAAAATATGAGCCTGCAAACAGAACATGAAAAGGGAGGGGGAGAATCTTTTTCAACGCCCTTCTGCATATGATAAATGTACTAATTTAACGATCTCTTTAAAATTATTTCATAGTATTTCCCAACACAAAAGATTAACCAGTCAGATATATCAATATCAATGACTCATAATTTAAGTTTAGAAAGGGCTTCCCCTCTCACATATCTAACACACATGGCCTAGCCTTATTAACCTTCCTTCAGCAGGATATAAAATGAAATCCCTAAGGCACTAAAAATTATGTGACCAGAATTCAGTCACTGTCAGCCTGAATTACATTATTCTTCTGACTTGTAAGTTTACAGATACACAATAGATAACAGTTAAAAATTAGAGCACCCCAAATAAATCATAATATCAAACTCCATTATGCAGATTGCTTATAAATGATAAAAGTAAAAAGTATTCCAGGAATCGACAGAATACAAAACACTAGATTCTAAACACTAAAGGTTTTCACAAGATTAAACCCAACCCGGCTGCTAGAGGAAAGAATTTGAGAAAATAGACCGCTATATTCTGAAACTGAAGTTATCATTCAAATCCAAGCAGCTCCTTCTCAAATGCAGACATCACATAACACAACCAAGCACATAAAAAACTTCAAACATACTAACGGTAAGACCGGTGTCGTACACAAGGGGATAAAATCTTAGATATCAATGTAGAGCGCAAGTATTTAAATTGGAACATATCCATTAAAGGCTATTCCAATGAAAGCACATATGAAAATTGTCCGTAAGATTAAGTGCCAGCTCTTGAAACTAGGATATAAACTAGCTGTGATCAATCATTCTATGGTAGCCAGAATTGTAGCCACATACTATATCTGAAGCAATAAATTACAGTAACAACAGAAGCTAGCAAACTTAATAAAATCATTCGGATCCATAAGAATAGTCCAAAACTAATAGGCAAAGAACAAATAAATACCCTTTCACTAGTATTTTTTTTCCATCCCTACTCAAAACACCTACTAGCTCGTATTACCCTCTCAACTAACTAGAACACCAAATGAAACTTCTTCAGATGCAAAATATAACCTTGAAGACAACTCACCTGCTTAATCGTCTGAAAAAGCGTGGGGCCGAACGCGAAACTGCAAAATCCAAAAATCCGAACCTAATGCAAGAAAAAGCGCCAAAATTTGAATTCTTGAAGCAAGATCCAGAACTAGGGTTTGTGGGGCAAAATCCCCAACTTTTGTATTTTTTTTGCTTTTCCCCCAACTTCAGAAGGCAATTGCGGAGACGCAAATTGGGGTCACGGGAGCAAGGGTTTCCGATTCGAAATTAACAAAAAGAGGGTTCTTTAAAATACCGGAAAATGGGTTGAAGATTGTTAGAAGATGAACTGGGGCATGCCCGGAAGAGAAATTTTGGAACTTTGAGGAAGATAGTTAAAAGAGAAAGAGGGATTGCAGAGATGAAGAAGAAGAAGAATAAGGGTGTGAAGCATTGACTGAGTTTTTGGGTGGTGATGAACGATGATGCTTCTGTTGTTGCTTCCTCTGATAGGAATAAAGGTGAAGAGGAAGGGATCTACTAATTATTATTATTATCAAAATATTTGTTCTTAATTATTAATATTATAATTAATTATTATATATCATCATGATTTTCATTTTTGTGATTTCTATTCCTTTCCATGTCCTTATGATTTTGATTTTATTACATTACATGGTATATTGTTTGAGTGGTTTAACAAGGGCAAAACGGTCAGAAAATTTTAAGGAGATGTTAATTAAGGGTTCAATCACAGATTTTGTGTTTATTTATGTTGCTTCTTTGTTTTGATATACATAAATTGCATATCTAGCTCTAGAGGATTTTTTTTAATTATTGAGGAGATTCATAATAAGATTGAATCTAAAAAATAAAATCATATATTTATTGGATTAATGTTAAAAGTTTAGACTTTATTATGTTTTTTTTTTTATAATTGACCATTGAGATTTATGTTATTAAATATTTAAGGAAGAAAGCAACAGCTCAAACAAAAGAATTGGAAAAAAAAAGTCCATGAAAAAAAAATACAACATTGTTTGGGCACTCTCTGAATAAGAATGATAAAAGAGTTGTGATTAATCATCTTTAGTAAAATTAACCATAATTAAGCAAATTAATGTAGTTTGAAATGGATTCTAGTTTCAAAATTTTGTAAAAATTAAAACCAATTTGAGTTTTGAGTTTTTAATTTTAAATTTTAGAAAATTGTGATGGTCAGAAGTGAATGACATAAACCACCTTAAAGCACCATGCTTATGATGAGGTTTACATTTTATTTCATATATGGTTTACAAAATGTATATTATATTATGAAATAAATTTAACTAGAGAAGTGTGGTATGTTACACTCTTTTGAACATTGAAAATTCAATATTCTTTATGTTTATGGTACATTCTTATTTTTTTAAAACGCTTAAAAATTGAGTTATTTTTTTTTTATTAGTTTTTTCTACTCACTAAATGAAAAACTAATTTAGCAGTGCTTGCTAATTTCTTTTACACATAATGAAAAATGAATAAGGATTCATATTACATAAATTGAACTCATAATATAGGAGATATTTGAAAAGAATAAGCACTGATTTTTGTTAATGAAAAATTATAAGTGTAGGACATAAGTCTCTAAAATTTTAAAATATTAAAAAGGTAGGTCATTACATTAAGATCTGTTTTTAATGATTTAATAAAGAAAAAGTTATTATGTGTTGGAAATACATGTGGCTAATATAAAACATCTTACACTTTTGAACAAAAATGTAATTAATAAAATATTAGTGAATGTTTGATTTCTTTTCATTTTAATCTTTCAACCATGTTAAAAAATACTCAAATTTCCAAAATAGCACTTATGTATATTGAAAACTCAATTTCAAGCTTTGAATCAATTAGGAGTTGTCAATCCTAAACCTCCAACAAAAAATAAAAGAAAAGAAGTTAAGAAAAACAAAAACAAGAACAACAAACCCTTAAAAAAAACTCTCAAACCCAAAAAAAAAACTCTCAAACCCAAAAAAAAACATTTTATTTTAATATCTCTATTTAGAGAAGAAAATGTTTATTGTAAGTGGAAAGTATTAAAAATCTCATAATTTTAGTTCATATGAGTTGAAAAAAGAAGTACAACAAGAGGAAAAAAAAAAATCAGTATCACATACACCCTTAGTACTATAGTATATATTTTGGGCACAAAATTTGGTTTTTACTCTATTTTGAAATTGGGGTTATTGAATATCATTCTAAAAATGAATGGTTAAAAAAATATCAGTTAACTAAATAAAAATTAAAACTTTAAATATTTTAAGTATAGAAATTATCATTTTTTAATAAATAATTTAACAAAATTATTTTGGTAAGAAATGAAGATATGGATATGTTGTATATTTGATATTTGTTTTTGAAACTCTTTCCATGGCGTGAGTTTTCATTTGAATCAAATAACAAAAAAAATTCAATTGCAAATATTATGTTGTATTATAATAGGCATTACTACAAAAAAAATTATTAAATAAAATTAAATTAGAAAAAAAATAATTAATTGTTATATTAACTAAATAATATATTATTTTAAAAATTAAAAATTTATTTAGCTTTTATTATTAATAAATAATTTCAAGATTGAGAACTAAATTTTATAGTTAATTAGATATTAATTTAAAAATTATTTATCATAATAAAAATTAATTTAGATATATATCAATAATTTTTTAATTTTTAAAATAATATTTAATTTAATTAATATAATAATTTTTTTTCTCAAACTTTTTTAGTAATGTATTTCTTCTTTTACTGGAATATTCTTTTGTTAAAGCAATATTTTGGATATTTTTATATGTGGATAGTGAAAGTTATTACATTGCCATAATTGTAGCCTTTTAATTGTATCTTTGTTTTAAAATTTGTTAGTGTGTAGTTAATTTTGCTTAAAAAGTAATTATGTTTAAAAAAAATTAACTGCTTATTGGATTGTTAATTTTGTTGATTATGTATTGTTCACAACAAACATTAATTGAGTCAAATATATTGTTTATTTTATTTATTGCTACACGTACATATATTTTCTTATTATTTATACTTTGCATAAATAAAAAATAAAAAATATAGTTTAATATATATTGTAAATAGTAAACTTTATATATCTTGTCAAAGATACTTAAACATACTTATCAATCTCACACTTATTTTGGAAACATTATCGTGTAAATATCAACTATTTTAAAACACTATTAATATTATTAAGTTTTTAATAACAGTATAATGATTATACAAATTATATGAATATTTTCTTATTAGTTTTTATAAGCTTTACAAAAATTAGATTCAAATTAAGAAAAGAGTAGAATAAAGTTGATTGAATAACGCTTCACCTAGATGTCCATTAGGATCAAACACAACAAAGAAAGATATGACCTGTCTTTGAGTGGTGTTTATTTACAATTTTCATCTCATTGGTGGTGGATTATGTGCAGTATAATTGAAAACATGTAGTAGCTTAAATCATTGCTTAAACATTGTTATATGAATAAAATTTGAAGACGAACAATAGTGAATTAAACAAATATCATTATCGATTTTCAACACCAAAACAAATACATTCCAAAAATAAACGAAAACAAATGCTTAAGAAGTATGAATAAAATGTTCACCAAATCTTGTAATTACAATATGATGCTAGTCTTCTATTCTTTTTTTTTCTTCAATTTACACTTGTCAAGTATTCATTTTCTCTTAGTCTAAAAATAACTACATCTATATCAAATTTGTTATACAAGTATAAAAAAAAACAAAATAAAATTGCATCATGGACATCATACCATACACCCTGCACAATGAAAAAAAAAAAACAATGACACACCATAGAAAATGTTGTTCTTTAAATTTCAAACAAAAGAATAAAGTACACAATTTACACAAAAACACACTTCAAAGATCAAGATTTCCTTACCATATTTCTATTGTAATAAATCATAAAGTTACTACTTGTTTTTCATCCTAAAACAAACTATATGTATTACTGTTCAAAATACAAAACAGATATTACTAAGCATGTAATGGAATACAAACTTTACCTTTAGAACTAAGAATGCTTACGTCTTTTTCTTGAATACATAGTATAAGTTGTTCTGGAATAATACATGCTCCAAAACCCAAATCTATGTAATTAAAATCAAATTTGAAGTACATTTTTTCTCCTAGAACGTGAAAATCCTATTTATAAATGAAGTTGATCACAAGGTTTCAAAAAACTAAAATTTGTAACCAAGCCCAAATTTATAATTTATGGACTAATTGGGTCCCATATCAAGTTCTATTATGAAGAAGTATATATTACCACACATTTTCTACATGTTTCACATCACTGGACTATCTCAAGGTTTCATTCTTTAAAGAACCGCATTTCATTTAACAACTTAATGAGCATATATATTCATAGGAAAAAAAATTAATGTGAAATGAAGAAAACCAAAAGAAAAACTCAGTTGCAATTTATGCCCATTTTCAGGGCAATATGGAAAGTTTAATCATAAAATATGCCTAATTATAAACAGTAACAAATGTATAGATTCATATTCTTATTACGCTTTTCACTTCAATGCACTTAAAAGAATGATTGAGTCGATACCAACCAATCATCATTATTATTATGGCTAATATATGAACTTTTTATATAAAAAATAATAAAACCCTTGTTGGACTAGATTTATAGCAAATAGTAAAAGATATGTTATAGTATTCATTTGGTCTTATATAATATTTCTTTTGAACAAATTAGTTTAATTCTTATACATGCATAATTAATCTTTAGTCATTGAGACTAATGACATTCAATAATTTATAACAATATAAAACTGCTTAAAAAAACTTATAGCAATAAATGGTTATAAAATTATGTGGTGTTTAAATAATACAATTTTCTTGTAAAAGAATTAAAACTTAAAATGAGAATAACTAAAGAAACAAAAGGAATAGTTTAAAGAAAAGGAATTCACCTAGTAGGACAAGAAGTCTTACAATTTCAAAATTATTTATGTAGTTGCAACTTGCAAGGTAGTCAGTAGTTAGTCTAATTAATGGTAGACAAAATTAAAATTGCATTATAACAAGTTGTTTCTCCTGAAATACTTTTAAATATGAAAATATCAGCAAAAGTATATTTACATATAAAATCTCATACGCATGGCGAGAGTATTGCTACTTGAAGATTGGGAACAAAGCCATAAAATAAGAGTTTGGAAACAAATGAATATAAATAAGTGTTAAATGTTATTTCATATAAATAATAACGACAAAGCTATTATGCATCTAATTTAGCCAAGAACCTTTATTCATTCTCCAATTGACATGATTTCTCACGTAACGCTATTACTATCAGAGTGACAAATTAATACTTATGATAATGCAATGAAATGATAACATGGAACTTTTACACCCAATTTTCAACATGGGAGATTAAAATCCAAAAAGTCCAAAATGCTACGAATACAAGTGTATTATAAAATTAAGTGGAGAATGAGACCACTAATTGTATTATCAAATCCATCAATTGCAAAGCAATAAAAAGAAACCTTCATTTCGTTTTCTACAACATTAGTTTTTACCATGAAAGTTTCCCTTAAAGTTTCCCTTAAAGTGTCCAACACATAAAAAATATATCACCCATTTTAGCAAAAAAAATGTTCCAAAATAGCCCACCCACGAAATGACTTACCTTTGCACAAATCAAACACAGTGGACACCTCCAGCTGTATACTGCGACAACCATGCCCACCACCACAAAAAAAATTAGAAACTCACAAATCATAACACCAATCCTAAATAAGTAAATACCCTTCAAAACAAAACAAAAACCACAATAACTGACAAAACCCTAAAAAGCCTTACCGGCGTCGCGAACACAAATCTTCTCCCTTCAAAATGCCTTTGTCATTCTTTTTCTTTTCACAAAAATGTTACATTTTTTGGTTTCCTTCACTCTACGACACACTCACAACAAAACACATACCACAATGATTGCTCAAGCTCCCACTTCTGTTTGCGAACACAAAACCTCCCCTTGAAAATGCCTTCATCCTTCTTCATTTCCCTTCCCTTGACCAAAATGATTTTTGTTTTCGCTTCCATTCACCAAAACAATTTTTCATTTTCGCTTCTTTGCACTTTGAGACACACCCACAACTAAATGCAAACTCTTCGTCTCCCCCTTGCTCTTCTATTGATCTCTCACTCCCGTACTCCAACATTAGACTTCACAATAATTTAAATTTTCATTAATAGATTGGTTGACAAAAATGCCCTTTTGACACATAAGCAATCAATGCCACGTCAAAGTTGTATTCTGGTGCATTCTAATATAGTAAAATAAGTTTGGATTAACATAATTTAGGAGTCCACTTTTCAAATTATCACCCCTTTAATTCACTTTCTACCCACCTCATGTCCACCCCAACCAACCAGAACACTCACTTAACATTTTCAAGAAAATTTTTCGTGGGTCTGTGCAGGAAGTGTAATGTGGGTCACCACATATTTCTATTAGGGTTACCACATACTGTCAACCTCTAAGTTGAGTGAATTTTACGGTTACCTGACATTACCCTACATCATGGCCTATAAACACCTTATTTAACTCACTTTCTCCTCACCTCATGCCCCACCTCAACCAACACTCACACTCAAACCCTCTTTTTACCTTTCTTATCCATGTCAAGATTAAAGAATTGGCTTAAAAAAAAATTTGGTTCCTAGTCAACCTAACATTCCAAAGAAAGACTCTGCATTATTTACAGACCAAAACACATATATGCAATAATCACTCACATGATTAACAAATTCCAAAAAACCATTCTGCATTATTTATACATTAAGGCACATATATGCAATAATCACTCACAAGATTATCTATCCAAAGCAAGACTCTGCATTATTTATACACCAAAACACATATACGTAATAGATACTCAAATAAGGATTATTTATATACAATATTCGTATGTAGTGACTCTCTCTTTGTCTATATACTCAATAGTGACTGAATTCACAATAGAATCTCGATATTTGGACAACTCATACCAACATCATTTTTCTTCAAAATATTATAGCTTCAAAAAATGCCTTTTTCAGAGAAAAAAAATTATGAAAAACCTTGCATATTTACAAAAACTAAGTACACCAAAATATATACGGTTTAACAGTGTATTCCACCAAAAATCATCATACTCCAGAAAAACAAGCAAATACTAAAACACAGACAAAATGTATGACCTTTGGTCACCAATACCACCACCCAACCACTGTCAAAACAGCCACACCCACGATGACGACCAACCACCGTGAAAAGACGCGCACCCACCACCAAGACCAACCACCGTCAAAATAGCCGCACCCATGACGGCGACCAACCACTGTGAAAAGAGGCGCACCCATGACGACCACCACCAACGTTGGAAGAGAAAGCTTGAGGAGAAGGTGAAAGAGGATGTGGAGGAGAATAGGGGAAACGACAACCAACTCAAGAAGAAAATGAAAGAGGTGCAACCCCAATTTCTAACCTAATTTTACAATGTGACCAAGGGCACCCAAATGTCCTATTTTCAAAAAAAATTACTTGACCCACAACAAAAATAAAATATTATTATCTTTGCCACGTTGGCAGTTGTGTGCTGGAGCAAGGTATTTGCGGTTGTTCAACCATCATTTTTCTATATATATATATATATATATATATATTATTTTTTAACTTTTTTACCATTGAGAATTTGTTTAATATATTTGTTATTAATTATATAAAAAAGTAATTAGGTAATAATTTATCTTTATTTTATGTACATAGTTCGTTCATATAGGACTTGCATGTGTGTGGTGGTGGTACAATTTTCTTTTTCAAATCATTAAATGTGGTCATTTTTTGAAAATTAATCGTTTATCATAACACTGACACAATTTTACAAGTTTTAATAAGAAGTTGTGTTAAGGTGACACAATTTTTTATATAATTTTTTTAAAATGAAGTCGTATCACGATAGTAAGACTTTATTTAAGAAAAAAATATTAAAATCATGACACATCGAGACGATTTCATATTGATATGTTAAAAATCATATTATATTGATACCACTTCTTTAGCAAATTTGAATCAAATACTTTTGTTGTGTTCTTGTTCCTTGATCTATTATGCCAATATAACTTATGCGTTGTAATGTTTATTGGACCTCTAGCTGGTTGAATATTAAAAAGTTTGATATGAGATTTTATATATATAAGGGTTAAGAAGATCTCTGAAGTGTCTCTTTTATTTTATTTATTCTTTGATGGTAAAAATAAGTCTTAAAAGCATGTGTGGGAAGAAAAAGAAAAAGCCCTCTAGAATTGGCTGATGGTAATACTTGGTTGTGGGACCTTCTTGAAAATGGCTTTAAGCAGATCAACATAGAGAGGAAACTGCAACACTGCATAGAAAGTGACAGGCAAACAAGTGGCAATGTAGACAGGGAACAAGATGTTCTTGTACTTGTCCTTGAGCACAAAGAAATGTGCAGCACAGAAGGAAACCAACATGGAAGAAATGGAGACGAAGAGAGAGCTGAGGCCGAAGAGGAGCTTCAAGGGCAAGCTCATCCGGAAGTCCTGGGCCTGTTTCCGGGAGGTCAAGATGGCCAGGAACATTATCAGGGCGGTCACTGAGAAGCAGAGGCCGATCAGGGATGCGATGGCGAAGGCGTCGAAAGCCGGCTGCCCTTCTAGCTCCGGCTTTCCATTATCAGTGCCTCCGGGGACGGAGCTGGAGGTGGCAAAGGAGACGCCGGCGATTAGTGCAGCCACAACGGAGCAGGAGTTGGAGGTTTCCTTCAGCCACTCCGAGCTCTCCTTCAACAGGTCTTTGTGCTTTTGCTTGAAGATTTCTCCGCCGGTTTTTTCGTCCTTGTTAGTTCTGAATGTGAAATGTTCCGGCACTAGGGCTCTCACGTACTGCATCAATGCATGCATGCATGATCATGCAAATTAATCATACATTCGTGTGTGTGTTGCATGTTCAAAGGTTGACTTGGATAATATTATGAACGTGAAAGCATGCATACCTGATACCACTTGATATCCCACATCATTTGCATGGCAACACCAGCAATTTGCCAAGTCCTTTCAGTGTTGGTAGTTGTACCTGCAGCTAAATGCAACACAGTGTTTTCTCTATTATCCACTTCCAAAATTAAGCTATCGAACAGTTCCTTATCCAAATTCTTCTTCAACACCTCAACAACATTGGTTTGCCTGTTCTTCACTGCCACAAGCAACACGTTTTCGTTGTTGGATGTTGTTTCATGCACAGCACTCGGTATTTTGGATTGAAGTTCAAACACAATCTCCACAATGCCGTTTTTTGCAGCAGTCAAAAATGCAGTCTCCTTCTTGTCAACATGGTGTTCCCCAAGTTTGTATTTGATGTTCTTCATTGCCACAACCAGCAGGTTTTCCTTTTCAGGGTTGGTATTGTCATTGAGGGCAGTTGGTACTTTGTTTTGAAGCTCATTCACAAGGTCGACTATGCCAGCTTTTGCTACCGACACAAATGTTGTTTCCTTCTCCTCATTTTTTGTTGCAGATTCTGTTCTAGTATTCTCTTGTTGACTCTGCCCTGAGCTAGCAACACCCACCACTGCAGATATGCACAGAAAGGAGGAAGATAGGACCAAATATTTAGATAATAATACAAATAACGAACATGGATTTGTAAAATTATAAAGTTTGGTAATAAAGTGAAGTGATTATGGCTTACTTTGCAACTGTTGTCGGGTGGGTTGGACCAAGTCGTTGTGCCCTGTGTCAAGTTTCATGAATGGTCGACCCCCAGAAATTCCCATGTAGGACTCATGAGGTCTTTTCATAAAAATATTCAAGAGCTGACGACCCCATTTGTGTTTTTGCCTTATCTTCTTTATTGCTTTCAAGTCTTCAAAGTTATGTATATGCATGGAGAAGAGTAATCATTTGTGATAAATAATCCAACTAGGTTATGTTCACTACTTAACTACTATAATATTTTATATTGTAGTAAGATTTTTGTGAATTTTATGTAAAAGTTCATCAATCAACATACCTTGTGCAGTGACACCCAATCCTGAAAGGCTAAGGCATTTGAATGCAAATCGAACTGAACTCTTTACAAACCGAACAGAAGTGGCATACTTTTCTTCCACAAAAATTTGTGCTTTCTTGCCTTCATTTTCTAAATGTATATTCACTGAAATAATAATAATACAACTCAATCAATGACTAAATGTGATATATATCCAAAATTAAAACACCTAAGTTAAGTTAATGGAACACTAAGAAATGTCACAACCTTTATACATAAAACAGAAAAGATATCTAACAAAAAACCAACTAAATAGAAAACTACCAATCATTCTATCAGTTGTTTATCCATGCATGTTTTAAACCTAAAAAACCTATGAATATATGTCTTTTGGATGTAGCAAGAAAAAAGGCAGAATAGGTTGGCATGCAGGCAAGGCAACAACTGGTTAGGGACAAAATTCTGTTTTGTCAAGTTTATACAGAGAATCACACTATTTTTTTTTTTCTTTTGAATTGTACCTCTTAGCCTAAGAAAGGGAAGGATTCTGTTTTCTTTGTTGCAGGCAAATGAAGAAGAATGTAGTACTTGTGCATAATTATGATGCTAAGAAGGTAATAGGAAGAATGTGGAGAATAATCAAGAAAATCTTAGCTTAGTTAGCAGATGGATTATGCAGAACAGAGAAGAGTAACAAGGAAGTGAAGACGAATTAATTAATTTGCTGACTCGTGGTTCATACAAAAGAAAATAATATAGTTAACCAAATGCATAAAAAAATTAAAATGATAATAACATAGCCAATTAAATACCGATGAAAGGTGTTGGAAAATGAAGGAACCAATTTGTTATTCATTTATGAATATATATATATATATATATATATATATATATATTGAAATAAATATGTAATTAATAGTCGTAAGATCATAAAAGTGGAGAAAATTGAAAGCAACGGTGAATTTGACTTGCATGCGTTAATGAGTGAAAGTTAATTAATTAACGAGTATTATAACATTTTAAATATTAATCAAAAGTTTACCTTTGAGTTCATGGTCCTCAGACTTTTCAACTTTCTCCATGTACGATTTTATAGCTTTCTCAGCATCTAGAGGTTCTACAAGAATACCTTTGACATGGAAAATAATAGAAATAGTATTAAAAGTGTGTTTTGGTGGGTTTGATAAATAACATAGATCAATTAAATGTAATTTTGGTCTTCCAAAATATAAGTTTTATAGGGTTGTATTTTTTTCTCACTCAGTTAAATGTTTGATTTTCTAGTTTACATTAATATGGATATGATTTTCATCATCTAAGTTTTTTTTTTATTTGATTAAGTATATATTTATTTTTAAAATTTCGCAAATTTACTTTTCATGTAAGCTTTTATATATAAAATAATTTAAAAAATATTTTCAAAATGGCTATTTAGGTTAATTAATTAATAATATGTTATGGTTTCACATTATCTAGTTAGAGAATTCAAGCTTTTGAAACCCAATTTGGTGCACCATGAGGTCTTTTTTAGGTTAGTTTTTATAGTGGAAGATGATAACCTTGGTTGGATGAATTTAGTTCTTATTTTCATGAGAGAAGTTATATATCCAGGTGAAAGGAGAGGAACAAATACACATTCTGATAATGTTAGAGAGGTGGAGAGATTTAATGATTTTATTGAAATAGTGGAATTAGTAGATATCTCAATTTCTAGTCAATTGATGATAAAGATAATGAAATGTTGGTGGCAATAATAGAGAAGCAGTTTGGAATTGTAAAAATAGTAAGAGTTTGGGCCTGGGTTACTACAATTTTGGTTTCATTAATTTTTTTTGGGAGGAAATTAAAAAAGAGGTGGTGAATGCAGTTCAAAATTCTGCAAGTTCCATTGGAGTGAATGCTTCTTTTTTTTAACTCTTATTCCTAAATCAGCTTGTTCTCAGTTCTTACATGTTTATCAACCTATTTCGCTAGTAGGTAATGTATATAAGATAGTTTTAAAGATTTTATCCCTTAAACTGGTAAAGGTGTTTACAAAATAATTGATCATAGACATTGAGTGTTCCTAGAGAGGGGAGGGGAAAGGGGTTTGTTAGACAGTATGCTATCTGCAAATGAGACTTTGGAGGAGATTAATAGAAAAAATAAAAGTAGTGTATGTTTAAAGGTAGATTACGAAAAAGCTTATTACTTGATTCAATGAGACTTTATATATTTAAGGTTTAAGACAATGTGCATTCTATGAAGAATAGGTTTCTGTGCAAAGGAATGGGCTTGATAAAAAAAATGTTTAGAATCCTCTACATTGTTAGTGTTGGTAAATGTAAGCACAACAGTTGAACTTAAATCTAAAAAAGGTTTAAGACAAGGTGTCCCTCTCACCCCTTTTTTTTATATTATTGTGGCAGAGGGATTAGTTGGAGTTGTTAGATAGGTTGTTAAAAATAATCTTCTCCATAGTATTCAAGTGGGGGGTAGAGAGGTAAATTTGAGCATGTTACAATATAACGATGACATTTTTTTTTTTAAGGCTACAATCCAAAACATGTTTGTTTTAAAATCTATTCTCAAATGTTTTGAGCTAGTTTCCAAGTTAAAAATGAATTATTTAAAAAGTAAAATAGGAGGTACACATATAACAACTAGTTTGATTTACAATTATGATGAAATTCTTAATTGTGATATTATGAGTATCCCTTTTTCATATCGGGACATGATGATGGAGAGAATCATAGAAAAAACTCGTTTTGGGATGGGTTAGTGGCTAAGATTAAGAGAAATTCCTATCTTTTGCAAGAAGAATTTTTTTGCTAAAATTTGTGGTTACATCTCTTCCTCTCTTTTATATGTCTCTCTTTAAAATGCCTATGGGGTAATATCTACTATTAACAAAATTCAAAGACAATTTTTATGGGGATGAGGGAGGGAGGATAAGAAAATAGTGTGAGTATCATGGGTGAAGGTGTGCAAATTAAAGAAGATGGGGTATAGGAGTTAGGGATTTAAGAACATTTAATTTAGTATTATTACGAAAGTGAATTTGGAGGTTGAGAAGTGAAAAGGGGAAATTCTGGAAAGAATTATTAGACTCAAAATGTGGAGGTTGGAGGGAATTGAAAAACACAAGGCATCTTAAATCAAAGTCATTATGGTGGAGAGACATTAGGAAAATATCATTTTTGAAGGATTGGGGAAATAACTTTGAAGAAAATATTGTATGGAGAATAGGGGATGAAAAATCTATAAGGATTTGGGAGGATACGTGGGTAGGAAACACCCCTCTTAAAGAGAAATGACCAAGACTTTACGCTATCTCTTGTTGTAAGAAGGCAACATTATTTTACGTAAGGAGTTGGCAAAATGATATGTGGAAGTGGTCTTTGGAATGGAGAAGGAGGAGGTTTGAATGGGAAACATAAGAAATATATCTTTTGATGCAAGAGTTAGATAACATAACCTTGAACATGGAAGGGGAAGATAAATGATTGTGGAAAAAAGATGCGGCACAAATCTTTACAGTCAAATATTCTTACAATGCTTTATTTAATGATGTCCTTGGAGATGAAAGTGAACTTTATGAAAACTTCTGGATGATAAAAGCTCTTCCCTCAGCATAGTTTCTAGCATGGAGAATGATAAAAAATAGAGTGGCCGCCATAAAAAATATTTTGAGTAGAATAGTGTTGGACAATATTTTGTGTGTCATGTGTGATGAGAAAGAGAAGATTATTACTCATTTATTCCTACACTGCAACATTACTAAAATAGTTTGGAATTTGTGTTATATCTGGATTGACGAGGTAATTATGCTACACTCTGATCCAAAATAATATTTAAGATAATTTAATATTCTAAGATTAAATAAGGCTGGAAATAAAGTCTGGGGATATATGTGGATCGTCATAATAGGAAAAATTTGGAAACAAAGGAATAACATATTGTTCAAGAATGCAACAGTTGATCCTTTGGAAATTTTTGTGTTAACCTAAGTAAAAACTTGGTCATGGATAACAGGTAAAGAGAGTACAACTTATTTTGCTTATTCTGATTTGTGTATTAACCTTATAACTTTCTTGAAGTCTATAAAGAAGCAATAAGCGTTAAAATGGATTTAACATGGTAATTTTTTTTTTAATCTTTATCTACTCAGGTACTAGTAATCTTTTTGTTTTGTAGGAACAATGGTCGTGAAAGATCACAAGTACTTTTGTTGACAAAGAATCTTCAATTGTTGTCACATAAAGCTTATTTTATTCAACGGACACAACTTTTCATCTTGTCGAATTCTCATTGTACTAGTGACATATCAATCATTATCTTTCACAACAACACTCTAAACTTTTGACACTATTTTTGCGACTGGAATCATAATTTCAGGAAATCCTTTTTTTTTTTTTTTTTTTTTTTTTTTTTTTTTAAAAAATTTTTGTTTTTTAATTTATTTTTTAAAAGAAAAAAAATTTTTTTTTTTTTTTTAAAAATTTAAATACAT
>Ga0123342_1006020_pt1 | contig 17123 bp, 4 predicted proteins | sample Turbeawhitnodule_FD_89960 | JGI IMG/M metagenome (GOLD analysis project Ga0123342, IMG submission 89960) | Root nodule microbial communities of legume samples collected from Mexico - Turtle bean Mexico white nodule | ecosystem: Host-associated > Plants > Roots > Nodule | place: Mexico: Nepantla... | reverse complement strand
ATTATGTGTGCTTTAACTTTCAATTACATATAAACATTTGAACATTATTATGTGTGCTTTAATTTTTAATGAAATGAATGGATGATTATAACTTTATACATTATTTTATTTTATTATGAAAAAGTGGTGGTTAAATTTTATAATTGTATAAAACAGATTATAAAAAAGATTATAGAAAAGTGGTGGTTAAATTTTATAATTGTATAAAATAGATTATAAAAAAGATTATAAAAAAATGGTTAAATTTTACTTATTTAGTATTAAAATTACGCCAGTTAAAAACGCCACTACTTACGTATATTATGGTGCCAAAATCTTCTTCAATGATTGTAAATTGCGACAGTTATAACTGACACTACTTACATATAAAAACCGCCACTACTTACACTATGTTTAAAGTGGCAGGTGTTGCGGCGGGTAACATAAAACTGCCACATTAAACTTTGTGGCGGCCAGTTCTATGGCGGTTTGGGAAACCGCCACAAGCGTATATTATGGCGGTTATAAACGCCACTTTATACGAAAAAAACCGCCACAATATACAATTTATTTTGTAGTGATTCCTCAATGGTTTTGCGCAACTCGTCATTGGCTTGCGCGTGCGTCTCCATTGCCGCTTGAGAGGCCTGAGTTTCTACCATCAGGCGATTCTGCAGAAGCTCTTGCTCAGCTCGGACTTCCACTTGTAGCCTCTCCTGCTCATCCTTGTCTACTTCTTGGATCCGCTCTTGGATTCGTTCTTGCTCTCATATGTGGTCCTCGTTGGCCTCATGGAGGGCCCTCATGGCATCCATGAGTTGCTGTAAGATAGGGGCATCGCTTCCTTCAGATTCCTGCGGGCCTTGCCTTGTGTTTCTCATCACGTTAGAAGGCTCAATCACGAATGCAGATGGGATCAAGTTTTATCGGGCCCTACAGTGGGCGCCAAATGTTCTCGCCAATTGGCCTTCTGTTGGACTGAATGGAGAGATCCGCTTCTAGTTTGTCTCCTCTTGGTGCACTGGAACAACTCTCCGACGAGACAGAGGGGTCTCTACCTGTTGATCACACTCCGATGATCAAGTGAGTGAGAGCATACAAAATAGTAAACAGTTTCACTCTCAAGTATCCAGAAACAACGTACCTTTTCCGGATGTCTCAAGGTCCTTTTATAGTTATCTCTTTAACAACTTTGACTCACGAGAATATAATCTCAACTGAAAGCATATATAAAAGAAAAATATTCTGCCTACGAACACCTTTACTCACACTGTTAACAACAAAAGAGAATCTTGTGCACCTTTATTCACAGGTGCTTGCTACTTAGTTAACAACTTTATTAAGATATATATTCAATTAACAACTTGTATATTCATATATATTCAACTAACAACTTTATATTCACATATATATTTAATTTACAACTTATATATTCATATATATTCAACTAACAGTTTTATATTCACATATATATTTAACTAACGTATGCATTATAATAACATATAACCAAACTTATTATTTTTTACTCTTTAATTATCCTTTACCGGGCTTACCATTAAAATTGGGTCAAGTCCATGACTCGCTTTTGGACCCAAAGCCAAGCTAACCATAGCCAAATACTTGGACCGAGGTCCCAAGCATTCCTATCCAGTACAACACTAAACATGTAGTCGTCGTAGTCGAATGCCATCTGTCGGCCATTTATCCCTTTTGTTAATACTTTTGTTAGGAATTTTCTTCTTTTTTAAGTTTGAATGACTCAAAATCGTGATATTTGGCAAACAAATAAAATTAATAGTACTTAACTATTAAATAAAAAAATTATTGAAATATTAAACAAATTAATTTGCTAAAACATTTTTATTTCAATTAGAATTTGTTCTCGAACGGGGTTGGGGCACATAAAACGATTGAAGCTACTCTTCTAATTCCTTGGTCAGTCGGTGGCTTTGCACTTCAGTTCCTCTTCCTGCAAGTTCCTCCCTCTCCCCTACTCGCTCCACTCTTTGATCTTCACGAAATCCAAACTCAGATGGTACCCGCAGAAAACACTCTGACGCTCAAGTCAGATTTAGTATTCGACACTCGGTATTCTAAGTACTGTGTAATGACGTACTTGATTCTTGGAATTTGTTCTATTTATATTATTTTAGTGGATCTTTCTTACTGGGTCGGATTAGGGAGCTGGGTCACGTTGATGAATACATTACCTAGCTCTTAACTGTTGGTTAGCTTCACTAATACTACTTAAGCATAATTGGATTCGTAATGTCGATCGGTCCATTGATGGGATAAAGAGATGACCTTCGTCGTGCGAACCCTACCGATACAAAATCAATTGGCTTTTATCAAAATTTATATAATGTTTTAAAATATTTAACATATTATATTTTGTCTTATTTTTAATTTAAAAGATAATAAAGATAATTTTGTAATTTTTATATAATAAAAAAAATCTAGACATCATGTTTTTAAACTAAGTTTTGTAATTTTAATTTTGATAAAAAAAAATTATTATTTTGATTTTAAACTTTTAACACTAACATTGAAATATATGTGTGAATTTTATTTATTATAAATTCAATTATATTTATTTTTTCTATTAATGTTTTCTAAAGTGTTGTCCACTTTTTAAATGGTAATTATGGATTAATTGTTTCCATGTTAAACTTTTGTATGAACCATCTATACAAAATTTAGAAAAATGTATTTAATATAAAACAAACATTAAATCCAAATGCAATAGAATATAATTGTGGTATAAACCATTTTAAAATAAAGTGAAAGTAAAATTGTAATTATTGTCATGACTTTAAACAACAGTTTTAAAATTGTTCTCTTCTTATTATAAATAGTCATGTCTACCTATGAAAAATTGTTGTGTAAAGTTTAACTTACAATTTCTACATTTTCGATCACAGTTTGTGTTGATATTTGTTGTAGTGTGTAAAGGAGAGGAGTCTATTGTAAGAGATCAAACATGTAGAATTCATTGAACATGAAGTATTGAATTCATTTTATATGATCCAGGCATTTCTATCAAAAATGCAATTTGCTTTCACTAAACCTTTTATGATTTTCTGTTCACATACTTGTAAAGCTCAACATAATTGCCAAGCCAACCCAATAAAATTAAAGAAGGACAAGTTTACGAACTCAGACCTCTTCTCATTAACTCTTAATATTTAAACAAATTCATTTAAATTTTAAACTATCTAAAATAAGAATTATAGGGAAGTTAGAAAATAATCCCTCACATTTACATGGGAATGTAACTTTTCTACTACTTAACACAAATAAAAAATTGGATTAATATAATAATGAAGTTTTTATGAGAATAAAATGTAAAGAATAATTTTCAGTAACCTTCTAAAAATGAAAATGATTTTATTTTATAAAAAGAGTTAAGAATAAATATTCTTATTTTTTTTGGAGAATGAAAAAAAAAAATCTGTAAAACAAAACGTATAAAAGAATTTAACATTATAACTTACTTCATATACTTCTCCATTTGTATGTTGGGATTTATAGTCTTATAATTATATTACTTTTACATTTCCCACTAAGGTTGAGTTGCAATTAATTAAACGTATCACTAAAAAAAAAATCATGAAATAAAAACTAATTTTAGAGACAAAAAATAATTAATTGATATAATGACTAAATTAGAGATTATTTTAAAGACGAAAAAAAATTTAGTTTCTAAATTAATTTCTATTATTGCTAAATGGTTTCTAAAAATTGGTATCTAATTAGCGATCAAGGTTTTTGCTACCAAATTTAGAATCTAAGTAATTAGTAGTTAAAACATTGGTAGCTAATTAGATACCAATTTAGAAACTATTTAACAATAATAGAAACCAAATTTTTTTTTAGTCTCTAAAATGGTATCTAATTTAATCACTATAGTAACTAATTATTTTTTGTTTCTAAAATTGGTTTATATTTCATGATTTTTTTAAGTGTATCTTTTCAATCATATGAGTCAAATTCTACATTTTCTATTTTTTTTTTAATTTTTTTATAAATTCTTTACTAATTTCCCCACATTTTAGAACAAATTCGAAATACAAGAAGATATTGTAAACCTAAAAAGTAATTGATAAATATTTGAATCTCCATCTACTCATACAAGTTTATAGGACATAAATATATTTATAATAATTCATGGGTGTTGTAACTAAGCATCATTTGTCTCATGGTGAAAGTATAAAAGTTAGATGAATTAAAAGTTACTCTTCAATTATGATGCTTGAGTTAGTTAAATTTTTAACTAGAAAAAGTTAATATATTAACTATTAATTATAAGTTTTGATTTATGGATAAGAGTTTGATTCAACTGTCATGAATTACATTTTTTTTAATACACACCGATTTTATTTATCCTTATGTTATAGATTTATGTTACAAATTATGTTAACAATCTTACTTGTTTTTTACAAGGTTCAGAGTATTTTCAAGTATTTTAAATTAATTTATTTAATTCTTACCAAGTAATTAGGGGAAGAGAAATTGTTTCATATAAATGCCAATTTTCTTCTTCTGAGAATGAATTAGATTAAAAAGTGTACTGTACATAGCCCTAAAAGCTCAATGCTCAATGATCGGAGCTTGGTGTATAGTGTAAGTAGGCCAGCTCGGCTGTTGGCCTATAAAGTGGGTCATGTGTTAGGTCTAGTTTTGTTTATAAGCCCGTGGGAACGTAATTAAAACAATATCTTGGTGCGCTAATATAAGGTTATTAGTCAAGGTTATTTACGAACCTAGAGGTACGTGTAGTACATGCGGTGGTTAGGTCACGTAAATATCTTTTAACTTATGAATGTGGGTATTCTAGGGCACGTGGTGGTTAAGTTGCATGCATAGTAAAAGATAACGTTGCACCATGGGTAAGGGTGCCCATGTAAGCAAAATACTTCTCTGTGGTTGGCGTTTAAGATGGTGTCTTGTTGACAGGTGGTTGTTCTGTTATTATTTTAAGCTCTATTAGCGATAAGAACGCTTTCTATTGTAGCACCTCGAGAGAAGGCACCCATAAACAAAATGTTTTTCCTGTTACGTGCGCTTTCAGTTGAGATTAGATTCTCATAGGAGGAAGCTGTTACAAGAGATAAGCTATAAAAGGGACTTGAGACCCCAAATAAAAGTACGTTGTTTTTTAGACCGAAACTGGATACTTCTTTGTTTTAGTAAACTCTTACTGACTTGATCGTCGGAGTGTGATCAACAGATAGTGCCCCCTCTGTTTCAAACGGAGTCACGTTTAGTGCAACTAGACGTATAACAGATTTCATAAACTGATCGGAGTTAGAGCTTGTCATTAGAGTCAACCGACGAGAAAGTCAACTGGCAAGAAAAAAATAATTCTAAACACAACATTTAAGTTACTACATTTAATATATATATATATATATTTATTATTAACTACTACTTTTGATGAAACACTTAAGGTAGGATCTAATAAATATTTATGAATAGCACATCATTCTTGAACCCCATTAGTTGTCAAACAAGTTGGCATAAGTCATAGTCATCCCATCACCAAGATAAGTTTTGCTGGATGAGTTAATTATGAATAGGTCTCATATAAGTAGTCAACTAATTGGGAACAACATACCATTAATAAGAGGAAGCTTCCCCTCAACTTAAATTTCCATTTAAAACAACCCTGTCAAATTATACCATTTCGCACTAATTATAATTGCCTAATTCTAACCATAGACAATCTCAATCAACTAATATATATAGCAAAATGAAAAAAATTCTTCTACCTTAATAAAATAATTATTCCTTTAATATAATAAAAAAGTTTTATTCACGCATATTAAACAATTAGTTAGTAACATCTGTACTATTTTCATTTAAAAAATACGTATTTATTTTAAACTTCCGTTCTTTTCTTTCAACTTGAAATAAAAATAATACATTAAAAATAAACTTCAATTAAATTAAAAAGTTTTAGCATTAATTAATCTCATTAAATTAGCCTAAATTTTATTCAGAATTGAAAAAAATAAATTGAAAGGCATAATCAATATTATTTATTTCATGCCTATTTCATATTTCTTTCTTCTCTTTCTTCACTACTTCACTCGTGCTAAACTTACTCCTAATGCAAAATACTATCTAAAAGTAATTAAAGATTCATTCTTAATTACTCAAGAAAAAGGTAATTCTAGTTTCTTAATGTCATATTAGATCTCCAAAAGTACTATTCTATCTCAAAATTATCGTGGTTTTAGTTTTTAAGCAGACCAATATTTTCACTTTTCAATGTTCAATGAAATGTTAATTTTATTATTTCTATTTTGATCCCAAATAAATTACATGGATGTTGGAGTATATATAAAAGTAACATGCAATTATTGAGAGAGCAAGTTATTTCACTGCAATTATTTCAGTAAGTGACATATTTTTAGTGTTAATATTAATATGCACAAAAAATCTGTAATAATTTTGAGCAAAGTAAATAATTTTTTGTTTTTATATCCCTGACTATATATATTTATTATACATAATAATGAAAAATAATTTTATTACCTACTTTAAGTTTGATTAAGATGATCAAATCCAACCCAAAATATTTGATTGTATTAGTTTGAGTTCATAGATATTCATTTACGATCTCGAACAAAGGGATAGGGTGGAAGAGAGAATATAGAGACATGAAAGAAATAGAAAAAGGATAAAATAGAAAGAAAAAAAGAAACAAAAAGAAGAATATTAACCATTCATTAAAAAATAATCAAATTCCATTTTCATGGAATCTTATGCTCCTAAACATGCATTTAAACTAATAGTTTTATAAGTGGTCGCTTTCTTTATAGTTTTCAACATTTTTCTTTTCAAAAAACAAGATAATCTTATTTGAACTAGGAATTAAATATTGTCCCAGATCTTGTGAGAGAATTTAGGCCCACAATAAAGAATAAAGTTAACACTACCAGTAAGCTTAAGGATGGGTTTGTAAAGTCAACTCAATATTGAGGCCATAAATCTTTTTGACCCTACATTCAATTTCTTCTACTTACAAAACATTTATGTTTAAAGGGGATTCTCATATTTCATAATGCAAGAGTTACTTACTACTACAAACTTGTACAAGAATAACATATAACTATGTAGCAGAGGTCCAATGTAAACTCTAGTTTCTACATTCTTAACTTTGCACTGCAAACTCTGACTTGATAAAGTTTGTTTTGCAATTACACACCAAAATTTAAGTTCATCAAACCTTGTTTCAATACACCTTCCAGTATTTTGACCAAATATAAACATCTCTGTAAATGATTATTCAGATCTTGGTTATTCTGTCAGTTGAAGATAATCCTTAATATCCTCAACGTTGTTCCTGATGCATCTTTTTGTCAGAAACAACACCAGACTTCTCAAAATAACAGAAATGGTAATAATTGGGGTACATATAAAATAAAATTTAAGAGAAAAAATCACTCATTATTTCTCCATCATTAGATTTTTTATGAATTTGTGCTAAAAGTGTCCACATACAATTCAATGGCTCCGCACATTTGTCGTCAGATTTTGTCTCCATAAGTGTCGTTTCTTCATCATTGCCTTGAAATTTGCATAACTGACAAGTCTGTCAAGTTTGCAGAGAATTTTTCAAACTTCTCACTTTCTTAAATCTCTTGTCTCAAAACTTTTCCATCTTCCAATTTTCTTACTTTCACATCCACAAGAGAACAAGAAGAGAGAGCCAGACAGTGAGAGAGAGAGGGAGAAAGATAAAATCAAAAACCCTCTTTCAAAGCATGTCATAGATCATGTTTATGGAATAGGGAGGCAACAACATAGGAGATAAGATATATACCAAGTTATCAGAATCTTATATACATAATTGATCTGTAACACACATTTCTGAATCCAAAAATCAGTTGAAGAATAACTTTACTGAAATAGGAGGCAGATTCTAATCTTTAGTAAAAGTGTTCCTTCTCATAATAATTAGATGAACAAACAAAATTGTACTGTATTTTTTCTTCTTCTTTTTTTCAGAATTTGATCATAGTTCTTGAATAATGCTTGACCAACCACATCTTTATTTCCTATTGACATTTTTTAATCATTCAAGCAGAGGATGATGGAGCAGAGGAGTGGCTGATGATGGTTTAGCCTTGATCATCTCCCTTTTCCCTTTATCTTCTCTTTTCTCTTTAATTTTTTATCTCCAAATTGAACCCTTTGGCAGCATCCTTAATTCATTCTCTCTGCAATGAGTAAAGTATCAAAATGTTTGTTAGATACACAAAATATGAACAAAATGACATCAAGTAAACGCAAAATTAAGTTTTAAAAAATAGTCTACAGCTGCAATTTTTGGCAAATCACAACCCCATTTGTCTGTAATTTCTTGCAGTGTCAAAGATTTCAACAAGATCACAACCGTGACTATTATTTAAAACCTTGAACGTAACACATGTTTAATGATATACACATATACACATGGAACTTGAACATACCAATGGATCTTTTGCAATAGAGAACTGCTTCATAAATTGAACTTTCGGAATCGCAGGACTTGCGCCAGTCATCAGCTGAATAAGCTACACTAATCCGTGGGGATGTTTCAGAATAGCATCCCCTATTCTTTGCTGACTCAGTTCTTTTAATAACAGATTCAGGTTTTGAACCTGATTTGCCACTCCTCAATCTTCTACACAAGGGCCTTAAGAAGTTGAGATACTTCTGAAATATTCTCCTTGATAATGTTCTGCACCTTTTCAATGAAGGGCATCTAGAATGAGCATTAGGAACCGCAATTTTTGGCACATGTGATGAGGAAGGTAGACTTGGATTGGCATCTGAAGCCTCATATGCTTCCATTTTCAAAGACTCAACAAAAAGGGGCATGAGGTAACCATTGGAAAAGAGCTCATCAGCATCAACAAGAGTGAGAGGGGACTGTGAAGCTGGGAAGTCAAATTTGAAATCTTGGGAGTTTCGGAAGAATCTTTTAGAAGGTGGCATTCTTGGGTCCATTTCAATGAAGGAAGCTTCATCAGAAGCATCAAGGGAAGCTCTGAGGGAGCCATCAAGGCTTTCTATAGATGGCTTCAGGTTCACTAACCAACTGTAAGAGAAACTTTCAATAGAAAGAGGATGAGAAGCTTCCATGGTTTCTACTTTGAATGTGTGGAAGAAGCACTTGAAATAATTCACAATTTGGACAGTGTAAAGCAAAGCCTTAAGCCTCTCCTCTCACTTAATCTTATTCAGCATATCATTAACTTGTGTGTGTATATATATATATATATACCTTAACATATCATCTCTCTCCAACAATTGAGAAAATGGCTGTCTGGCAAGAGACAATGAAATTTAATAATTGGAATTGAAAAAAGAAAAGAAAAACAGAAATGTGAGCCCCACTAGACCCATAATGTCTTGTTCCCATCAGTAGTTAACCTCACCCTTCCTTTTTAATCATTTGCTGCTTTAAAATTTTTACAAAGGGAGTTGGACGGTTTTTGCTTCTAGAACTTGACACTAATTTATCATACCAATTATATTTAATGAAAAGCATGAAGAGGTTCATGAATCATGCATGTTATTCAGAAGGGGCACATTAAGAATGTAGAAAAAAAAAATTAAGCAGAATAGATCAGAACTAGTGTTGTGCTTTAGAATGTGTAGCCCACAGAGCATTTTTGGTGAGTAAAATCAAAAGCAAGGAGAGGGAATCTTTGTAAGCAGACATGTTGAATTAGGAAAAGAATAGTTAGCTGAAATCCTTGGGAAGTTATGTCACAAACCAAATTTATGAAACAATAGGGACCATGTTGTTGATTTTGCAAGGGGTTGCCCTTGTCTTATTGTGATGTGTTTATTTATAGATGGATGGATATGAGGAGATGGGAAGGTTGATTTCATCAGTTGGATGATGATCACATCCCAACTGCTGCAACATAAGGTTGAACAGAAGTGATAAAATATCCCATGGTACCATATTCATTACGTGCATGAAACCTAAAGGACATTGATATGCATATTCTATTGGACCATTATTACATGGATGAGATATTCTAGACAAAATAATTGTTTCATGGAAGAAGCAAGAAAAAAGAGGTGTTCCATGTGTCTACAAGAGTGGTGCCATTTATTTTATAGGTCAGATTAGAGTCTTAATCAAGACACGCACTTAAAATATGAAGAATTTATGCCATAAGTAAGCCCCGTCCTGAAAATATTCCGTAGGCAAATCTATGGCTTGTGGGGGCAAAATGTCTCCAAACTATAAAGCAAACCATTCAAACAAAAGTTTTCATTATTATGGCTCCGTTTGTGTCACATACCAAACGTTAGATTTGTCTTGCAAATTCTGTCCCTAAAAAAAATCGTACTTATTTCGTTTTCAAGTACCAATTATTTCGGGGCTCTTTTACAAAATTGGCTATTTTTAAAAAATTATCAAAAATAAAGTAGATTTAAAAAAAAAGTTAAGTTGTGCTTCAAAAATAATGTTTTGAAACACGAATTTATAATTTATTTTAAGAATTTTAAAATGAAAAAAGTCATGTTTTTAAACATGAATTTTATATATATTTTATTTTAATTCACGTTTGTAAAAATAATTTCAATTTTTTTTAATAAGTTGTGTTTTATGAACTCAAATTCAATGTATATATTAAAAAAGTATTTTTTTTTTAAAGTAATGTTTTAATTTAGAATTTGAATAACAAAAGTTAATATATTGTGAAAAGCGAGTTTTATTTATTTATTTCAAGTTGTATTTTATAAACAAGACTTACCCATATGTCAAAAATGAAAATATCTACTTTTTTTTTCACAAAACTACCTTTTATGTAAATATTTTGAATAATTGGTTTAAAATATTTTGTATTAACTATAAAATTTTGTACGCTAGCAAAGAATGAAATTATAAAAATAGTGACATGGCTAGAAGAGAGAGAATAATAAGGAAATTTTAAATAAAATGATAGTAGAAAAAATGAGTATGCGTTTATTTTATCGTCAATTTGATTTAAATTTCCCTGCCACATTTTAATAAAAGATAGTAACGTTTTTCAAAAAGGAAAATATACACTATATTCCTTTAATTAAAACCGCAATTACAGCGAAAAAAAGCATTTTATTGAAGAAAATTAATTTGGTCCCTAAAGTTGAATTTAATGCAACACATGGATAATAAAGTGGCATATATTCGATCTTCTGAAAGCCAAAAAAAAAAAAAAGCGTAGGCATTAATTAATGATAGAATGTGATATTAATTGAGTCCAACATTTTGAAACGACTAGTGACAGAGTCCGGAGAAGGACAACCCTGGATTTAATTATACTCGTCCTTATTTTTTAATATAAATATATAGACATTTTTTAATATAAAAATATATAAATAATTTTTGTTTTTCATGTTTGATAAAATCTATATTCCATTTTCAATGAATATAATGGATATATATGTATTTTTATTTATTCATGGTTGTTATATAATTCATTTTATAAAAAAAGTGAAATTTAAAATAAATAAAAAATATGATATTATTCATAATTTCACATTAAATATATTTTTCTTCTTCAGTATCAAATAATAATAAATAAATTTTAAAATAAAATACGAAATAAATTAAGAAAGAATAACTAATTTAAAATAAATAAGATATAAAAAAAAATAAGATGAATATGATGATAGATTCACTCTTATCTTCGTACTTCAATTAAATTCATATTTATATTTACGTTCAGTCAATTTATATATATTCTTGCGAATATTAGAACGTAAACATTTATTTTGCCATGTTTAAATACAATATTCAAAATTCATAAAACAATTTTTTTTCATGAAAATTTAACTTCTCTTAATGGAAGAAGTAAATCAACATTAATTTTCTTCCATAGAATAATCCAGACGTATACTTTTGGGAAACTAAAAGTGGAGTAAATGCTATTGATTAAAGAGTTCAAAATAAAAAATGTTCATTGAAAAACACACTTTTATTTAATTTCTAATATATTTTTAATATGAATTTCAATAAAAACATTTCTAATAAACAAGTCTTTTAAAATTATTTTGTCGTTTATTTCAAATTTAAGAAAAATAAACCTTGAACCGATTAGTGATATTTAATATGCATATTACATTAACTAGTCGAGTATTTAATCCATATATATATAAATAAAAATATCTTGTGTATAGTTTTTCCAACTAAAAACATACAAATATGAATTAGAAACCAAGTGGAAAATTCTATAGTACTTACAATTTACAGCATAAAAACAAATGTAAAAAAGGACAATTGGTATGTTCTCATCCTGAAGGCACGCGCAGAAATGGATAAATTGCATGATACCATTACCACTAGAGTCCTTGAGACACACGTAGCTGTATTTTTGTCCTTGAATCACTTCAACAGAACTCTGAAATATGAAATAAATAAATAAATATCATGATTTTCATGGCAAGGAAATTTTAGGCTTTATCATCCACTACAAGCCATGTGTGGTGTTGCATACAAATCTTCTCTAGCATCAAACATTGATCATGAAATTGTGTCCTTTTCATCAAGAAATCAACTAATGATATGACAAGCAATTAAGTAAAAATATTAATGTAATGTCAAATACTTCAGATAATGCTGTATCTTAAACATGTATTCAGATATTCCATACTAAAATATGCATTTCTAGAAAAAGAAAAACCTGCTTAGAAATATTAATATTTCAAACAGATACTAATACTTCAAAAGATTATTAATGTGTAACTCTAAACTAGATTATACCTCAATGAAAATATATAATTTTAAAATAGATAATCAAGGATTCAATTATGAGAGTTTATACCAATCTTTCAAACATTTTAGTATTCAAATAAATAACTTTAAAGTAGGTGATATCTTAATTAGGAAATATGTGTAATTTATAGAAAGAAACATTAAAGTATATAGTTAGGAATTAGATTTTAATAATTACGTGTTGAATATTTTACAATCGATTTTATAAAATTAAATCAGAATTAAAAGTAGAAATATATAAAATCTTGTGAGAGATATTATTAATCTTTGAAAGAAATGAGTATATCGAGAAATTAGTAGTAAACTTTAAAGTAGGTGACAGTCCAATTTAAAAAAAAAAACTGTAATTTATTGAAAAATGGAAAATAGGAGGAGACAAGGGTCCCAAGAGATGTCGGATAAAGAGGTAGACATGAACAAAGGTTTTTGGGACAAAAGCCACTAAGGAAGGATTACAGAGTGACTTGAAACCAATTGGTCCCCTTCCCTTGTCCCCATTGAGGACAATGAGTATTGGCTGCTAAATCCATCACTCATTAATGCAGTCTAATTCTGAAAAGACGTTACACCATTCATGCAAGTACAAAGGAACCTAAGTACGACAGAAAATTTAACTGCAAGAATATAGTTAGGGATAAACTTCAAATGGAGAAGAGAATCAAGCCAGCTAGCACACCTTCAACTGTTTCTCAACAAGTCTCCCCTCTATGGGGCCAGCAAGGAAAGATGTCACAGTGCAATGACATTTCCTATATTATATCCTTTTGTACTGCATAAATGAAGCCACAAATTTTAGTTTCACAAATATCCTTAACCGTTTAGACTGCACCACTTCTTTTTTTTTTCTTTTCTTTTTCAGAATAATGCCCACCACAGGAGTTCAAATTTCCAATCGAACCAGCTTGAGTGAGAGAGTTGCCAGGAAATTTCATGTGACACACTCTACAAGGTACAAATTATGAATGCTCTTTTCGTATTCTACCATCCCTGCTAACCTTTTTGGAAATATTACCCTCATGCCAGAAACACTTTATATTCACTAAAGTTATGCAACCAAATCTTTTTGCCTTCCATTTATTGATTGGTGAAGTAGTGGGAAATGGAAATTCTTTAACTTTCTTGGTAAATATGCAAGCTTTTATTAATGAAATCATGGCCAAGGCAGGCTGAGAAGCAGAGATGATGCCAGCATGAAAACAAAGTAGTCAAGTATGACTGCATGAGATCTACAAAAACAAAAGCATTTAACATGTATGCAACAATGTTGGTGGCAACAGATCCTTAACCATATGAAGACAGATCCATAAGAGGTGGCATCCACTGCCTTATAGAATGTAACAAGGAAAAAAAAAACTCACTAACATGACACAGCATACAGACAAGTATTTAGTTCAAGGGGGAAGGAAACCACACAAGCCAATTTCTTCCTTTACGGAAACAAAACCTATAGAGGTACATTTCCAAGGTCTTGTATGTACACATACACTGACACAAACACTTAGACACATGTAAATAAGTTGATTATGAATTATGAATTATATAAGTTGATTATCAAAATTTATGTAAATAAGTATAGTTGAGTTATTTCTTTGTGGCAGAAAGATACTTCCTATGACTCATTCAATTGAACATTTTAACGATGCGTGTCATTTGAGTGTTTTACACGTGTCAATATCTGATACATGTGTCCGACATGAACACACCATTTAAAGGTGTGTCCGAACTTGCCACAACAGGTTGCTCTCTGCAATTGAGATGATAGTGGGGGTAGTTTGGTGAAGCAGCAAAACATTTAGGTTCACTGCTGATGGATAATTGTAGAGGGAAACATGAAGCAGCCTAAACTGACATCAAGTTTAAATATGAAACAATCAGATAAAAGTGCATGAAATGAAAGGCAAAGATAAAAATGTTGCGATCCTAGCCACACCTTTAGCAACATTACACAAAGCTCACCCGATTCATGAAAGTCTCTTTTTCAACACTGCTGTTTGACCACAGTATTTAACATATAACCAACAAAAATGAGGCAACCCAGAGGAGCAGAACCTGCAGATACGAACTTAGATTGTTATTGTAGATATGATGCAATCCATAGTGCCATTCAGAGATCAAACAACAGGGTGAAATAACAATAATATAAATTACAACAATGCAGAACAATGTAATAACTTAGTGATCTTTCTTAGTTACTACGCGTTACTACGCAACAGCAAAACTGCCAAGAACAAAATTGAACATTTTGTTATTTGGAGCATTAAAAAATGGACGTTTTATTAACATTAGCACTTTGGGAATACAACATTCAGATGAAATAAATTTCTCCCCAATTTTAGAAGCGAGGAAAAGTTACAGATAAGATCCAAACTGAATTTCAAAGCTGCGAATAACCAAGGGAAACTATAACGTATAACTTATCTTGTATACTATAACATAAAACTATTTTATTAACTTCATTATAGGATTTTTATCTTGCATCACTATAGAGAATTCAATTAGGTTTTGAATTCTGTAAATCTCCCACATCTGGTATTTCTATTAAAATTGGGAGGGTGGGGATACAATATTGTTATCCCCAAACATTATTTTCTTTATCAGTAATGGATAAGTTTCATATACATGGAATGGAAGTCCATTCAAGAAAAATACAAGAATAGGAAAAACAGTTCCTTTACAAAATTTACAAAATGTGTACATCCAATTTAGCTAAGTCTATTTTCAACTTGCAAGAACTCACATTTCAAAGATATCAATTCATATAGAGGTATTTTCTAAATTCTAGAGGTCTGCAGTTACATATTATTTCTAATCACTCGACCCTGCTGCAGTGATGCTAGAAGAAAGCAATTAATAGAAGGATAGTGCTTTTCAAGGCTATTACGAGAATGATGCAAGGGAAGGGGACATTAGGGAGAATGTGGACACTTAGACAAAAGAACCTCCTAACTACTACAGATCAAGAATACAGATCCTACAAGTCACAGCACTGAGGCATGATTGCATGGTAACTATCAGACCAATGATAGCTTACAAAAAATTGATGAGCAAATAAAGATTCTTCACCTTCCAAGAATTTAGAAAGAACATTTTATATATATATATATATGTATTTCTTAAGAAATAGGACATCATGCTGGATTCTTATCAATATGCATTGTCATATATCATGTTAATTTTAGGCTATATTACTAAGTTTCTACGATTTTTCATCTTCCATTCTTTGGTCCTCTTCTACTTTATGTCAAGAGGGAGATTGTCTACCTTGTGGTACAGTGTTGCCTACAATCTAGCATATTCAGCTCTTAGAGATAGATTTTGTTCTTGCTGGTTGACTTGATTGCCAGTTGACTCCGATGACTGGTTCGGGCTCCGCCTATCTCCTCTTAGATCTGCACTTCTCTTGGTTGTTGAATGCCACCCAGTTTGCAAGCCAACAGTTGGGCAAGCTATGTACGGAGCTGGGAATAAAGCAGGTGTTCGCATCAGTCAAACACCCCCAGACAAACGGGCAGGTCGAGTCCGCCAACCGAGTACTGCTCAGAGGTCTGAAGAGAAGGCTGGAGAAGCCTAAAGAGACCTGGGCAGAGGAGGTTCCTAGAATTGCGTGGGCTTACCACACTACTCCCCAGTCCACTACCAAAGAAATCTCAACATTGGGATAGGATGGTTCGTAGAAAACGCCTAGCTCTTGAGTAAGAACGCCAAAGTTGAGCGATATGGTTCGCCAGTTAAATCCTCTCTTGCCCTAAGGGGCAAGGACGAGGTCAGTTATGAGCTTTTCACTTCGGTTAGAAATCTCGAGATTGGGATAGGACGGTTTGCAAAGAACGCCTCCCTCTTGAGTAAGAATGCCAAGGTCTAATAGCATGGTTCAACTGTTAAATCCTCTTTTGCCCTCATGGAGCAAGGTCGAGGTCATAAAGCGAACCTTTCCCTTGTTTGTAAGTCAAGGTTGAGAACAACATGGTTCACCAGTACCACTAGTAAGACATCTCCTTTGACCTTCAAGGCAAGGGCGAAGTCGCTGGGAAGGCCTTTCCCTTATCTTGCAAGATGAAGGTCAGAAGCAGTAAGTGAGGGTTTTCCCTATCTTCGTACAACGAAGGTAAGACTAACCAAGAGTTGCGCGCAGTGTGCTACCTAAGGTGTAAATATGCGTTAAAGGTGTTGTTAGCAAAGTTAGTGCAAGACACGCCAGTTAACAATCAAGACAAAGAAAACAACTTAAAGCGAGCAAATTTGTAAATAAGAGCAAGGTATATATATATATATATATATATATATATATATATATATATATATATATATATCTAACTATATGTTTTTATATATAAATTTTTAAAAAAATAAAATATTATATCTTTTCTTGCTCTTT
>Ga0123342_1006019_pt1 | contig 17123 bp, 21 predicted proteins | sample Turbeawhitnodule_FD_89960 | JGI IMG/M metagenome (GOLD analysis project Ga0123342, IMG submission 89960) | Root nodule microbial communities of legume samples collected from Mexico - Turtle bean Mexico white nodule | ecosystem: Host-associated > Plants > Roots > Nodule | place: Mexico: Nepantla... | reverse complement strand
GAGTGATTGTTATTCGAAATCGAAGTGGTTCGAAGCAGTTAAGTATATGATCGCGCTTACGAAATCGCTAAGTTAATTTCTTGAAGCAAATTGTGCAAGGAAAGTTAAAGCAGCCAAAGAAGTGATTTGTTACAAATGTAATCAATTCTAGGCCCTCGTAAGGGTTTAGTAAAAATATATGTTAATTGATTATTTGAATTAACAAGTCTTGATATCTCCCAATATAATATTTTCTTGAATGAAATGACAATCAATCTCAATATGTTTGGTCCTTTCATGAAAAACTGGATTTGAGCTAATATGAAGAGCAACCTGATTATCACATATAAGTGTCATTTGAGTGACCTCTCCAAATTGTTATTCTTTAAGTAACTGTTTAAGCAAATAAGCTCACAAGTAATCAAGGCATAGCTCTATATTCTGCTTCTGCACTAGATCTCACCATAACACTTTGTTTCTTGCTCTTCCAAGAGATCAAGTTATCACCAATGGAGACACAATAACCAAAAGTTGATCTTCAATTAGATGGAGATCTTGCCCAATCGGCATCTGAATAACAAACGACTTTAGTATGGTTATTATGACCATATAACAAACCTTTTCCAAGAGAGCCTTTAATGTCCTTTATTATACAAATGACTGCATTCCAATGATCATCACATGGAGAATTAAGAAATTGACTCACCACACTGATTGCAAAGGAAATATTAGGACGAGTAACAGTGAGATAGTTCAATTTTCCAACTAATCTCATGTACTTCTCAAGATCTAAAAGAGGATCCCCCTGATTGGGTAGAAGCTTGACATTGGGATCCATGGAAGTATCAACAGATTTCGAATTCATCAACCCAATTTCCTCCAAAATATCCAATGCATGTTTTCTTTAAGAGATAACAATACCAGTATTGGATTGTGTTACCTCAATCCCCAAGAAATATTTGAGTTTGCGAAGATCTTTGGTCTGAAAGTACCGAAAAAGGTGTTGTTTTACTTGTTAGATGCCATGGTGATCATTGCTTGTAAGAACAATATCATCAACATATACTACAAGATAAATATACCTAGCACTCGAGCGACGGTAAAAAACTGAATGATCTGCTTCACTCTAGTCATACCAAACTGTTGAACAAAATTCCTAAATTTCCCAAACCAAGTCCTAGGAGATTTCTTGAGGCCATATAAGGATTTGCGAAGACGACATACCAATCCAGAAGACTCCCCCTGAGCAACAAAACCGGAAGGTTGCTCCATATAAATTTCTTCCTGCAAATCCCCATTAAGAAAGGCATATTTGACATCCAGTTGATAAATAGGCTATTATTGGAAAGCATCCATAGCTATGAATAAGCGAACATAAGCCATCTTTGCCACTAGAGAAAAAGTATCACCATAGTCTAAACCAAAAATTTGGGTATAACCCTTAGCCACAAGACGAGTTTTGAGATGATCAATAGTACCATCAGGACCAACTTTGATAGCAAAAATCCACCTGAAACCAACAATAAACTTCCTAGATGGTAAAGGAACGAGTTCCCAAGTTCCATTATTTTGAAGCGCATTCATTTCATCAAGTATGGTCTGACACCAACCAGGATAAGCTAAGGCATCACCTACAAATTTTGGAAGGGACACAAAAAAATAGACGAAAGGCAGGTATAAAAGGGTTGAGATAGTCTATGGTAACTCAAAGCAATATAATGTGGAGAGGGATTACGGTTAGAACGCATACCTATAGGGATATCAATAGGAAGATTAGGTTCAACTATCGAAGTCGGAGGAGTTGAGGTGTTGGCACTAGAAGAGAGTCATCTGATGGACGATGAGATGTTTGATGACAACTATACACCTAAAGAGTTGGTGGCGATGGTGAATCTTTAGGTGCACTAGGCACAACAAGAGGAATATTAACTTGATTAGATGAAGACATAAAAGGAGAAGAATAAGACTTAAAGTAAGGGAAGATTCACTGAAGGTGACATCTGCTGAAATAAAATAACAGTTTAGAGAAGGTGAGAAACATTTATATCTTTTTTGGGATCTAGTGAACCCTAAAAAGACACATTTGTGTGACCTAGGAGATAATTTATCAAGACCAGGACTAAAGTTATGAACAAAGCATGTGGACCCAAAAACTTTTGGAGGTAAAGAGTGGAGAGGGTCATGTGGAAATAAAATAGAATGAGGAATTTTGTCATCTAAAACTTAAGATGGCATGCGATTAATGAGATAACATGCACTAGGAACAACATCACCCCAAAAACACTGAGGAACATCACCATGGATTAAAATAGTAAGAGTTCTTTCAACAAGATGTCTATTCTTGCGCTCAGCTACCCCATTTTGTTTGAGGTGTATAAGCACATGAAGTTTGATGAAGAATACGATGAGAAGCCATAAAATTTTTAAAAGAATGAGAAAGATACTCACATTAATTATCACTGCACAAAATTTGAATGGAAATTCCAAATTGATTTTTAATTTCATTGTAAAATATTTGAAATATAGAAAACAACTCATAATGTTTTTTCATTAAAAACACCCAAGCACATCTTGAATAATCATAAATAAAAGTAACAAAATACTGAAATCCTAAATTAGACTTAATACGACTTGATCACCAAATGTCAAAGTGAACTAAGGTAAAAGAAGATGAAACACGTTGTGAGACACTACTAGGAAAAGAACTACAAATGTGCTTCCCTAATTGACATGACTCACATGATAAACTAGACACATTAGAAAAACTTGGAACAAGCTGTTGCATCTTGGCAAGACTAGGATTACCTAACCGAGCATGAATGAGAGATGGAGAATCCATAATTGTGCCAACATATGCAGAGATCTATAAGTGATAAAGTCCATGAGACTCACATCCGGTGTCAATCATCCATCCCAAACTCCGGTCTTATAAAGAAACAAAATCTTTGGTAAAAGAAATAACACAATTAAGGGAATGAGTGAGACGACTAATGGATAATAAGTTAAATGGAGACCTAGGGACATCTATCAATTTTGTGGCCAAGTTTTCCAGAATGATCACACTTGTGACGCCCTTTGCCCGACTTGGGAGGACGAGTACGATCATTATGCTGAGAGACTAAAGCAGAAGACTGATCTACATGAGATGTTAATTATGTGGTGTGTTTACCTGGCACACGCAGAAGGGTAGAACAAGTGGAAGTAAAATTGGGTATGATAGGAGATCCCAAAATTTGATCACGAACATGAGAATAATAATAAAGAAGGCCATGTAAACCCTATAACATGAAGAACTTAGATCTTTGTTCCAGTTCTTGAGAAGGATTGGGGGTAGGAGGTAATAACTCATTAAAATCATGAAGAAGAGCATGAAGTTTACCCAGATATTTCGTCATTCTACCATTAAGACTTTTGGGAACAACAATTGTGAGGAGATTTTGACATACACCATAAAGACGTTGAGTATCATTGGTGTATAATAATTTTGCTTGTTCCCAAACTTCTGATCATTTCTCATAGGTACGCAAAATTTGTTTTAAAGATGAGCGAATGGTAGATTTGATAACAATGCATAATTGAGCATCAATTTTCAACCAACGGGAAACCTCATTTTCAAAAACATTAGGACAGGTAAGATGATCAATATAACCTTGACCTTTAAGCCATAATTTAATATCCGAGGCTCAAGTGTCATAATTGGTTCCATCCAATTTGTCAAAGGAAATATGAACATTGACATAATTAGTATAAAGAGAAGGATCTGGCATAATGACAGCGGAAGGAGTCACAATGGCAGCGACAACGAAAGAAGCCATAGTGGTAGCGGAAGCGGAAGAAGCCATAGAGGATAAAGATAAATCCATTCACCGGTCAAGTAGCGACAACAACAAAGATGAAGGCTCTGACAGCGATTTCAGGAGCGTCTCAACGGCGATTCCGGCAGCGTCTCCAACGGCGATTCTGACAGCGTCTCCAGCGGCGGTTCCGATGAGATTCTGGCGGAATCTGTGATGAGGATCCGGCGACGGCTCCGGTGAGGATCCGACGGCGACCCCGGTTAGGGTCTGGTGATGGCTCTGGTGAGGCAGCAACGGTAGCGGCTCCAGCGAGGCGGTGGGACGGTAGTTGGAAAATTTCACTGAATAGTGGGTTCAGCAATAAAAATTGAACCTTAACCTATACTTTAGATACCATATTAAAGGAAAATAAAGAATAGGGTAAATGCATTGTGTATATTGAACACATAGTGTTATGTTTATATAGGAAAAGAAACAAATTGGCTAAGCCCATTACTTAAACATGAAATATCTAACAATATCTATAATATCTCATAATATTTATAATATCTAATAATATCTAACAGTAATAAAAGGGGTTTTAGACCCCAGGTGAAGGTACGTTGTTTCTGAATACTAATTTGAAACTGATTACTTTCAGTAAGCTCTTATTGACTTGATCGTCGGAGTGTGATCAACAGGTAGAGCCCTTCTGTCTCAATGAAGCCACATTCCAATGCAATAAGAAGACGCGAAACAGAATCCGAGGGAGGTAGATAAAAGAGGAGCTTTCCACCCAGGTCAACTGGCGAAAGAGTCAACCGACGAGAATATTTGGTGCCCACCGTGGGGCACGATAAAATATGATCCCATCCATATTCATGTACGAGTTTTTTGACGAGATGAGAAACACCAGCCAAGGACCGTTGTAATCTAAAGGAAGTGAGGCTCCCACTTTACAGCAGCTCATGGAGACCATAAAGGCCCTCTAGGAAGCCAATGACCAGTATAAGTAAGAGTAGGAGCGGATCTAGCAAAAAGCTAAAGTCGAGAAAGAAAGGCTATGAGTAGAAGGCCGAGCTTAACAACTGCTTATTTAGGATTGGCTAGAAGAGTTGTGCAAGACCAACGAAGACTTGCGCAAGGATATATAGCAGCATGACCAATGTTCTACAAGGGAACGGGGTTCAAACTTTCCCTTGAAAGATTGTTCCAAGGCATTTTCGCAAGCAATCATGGATAAGCTTGTGCCGGCACACTAAATCACGCCCAAGATTGTTTTCACAAGAGTAGAAGACCTTGAGAATCATCTCACAACATTCAACGCCCAGATGATTGTTTCTGAAGGATCGGAGGTTATTCAGTACAAGATGTTCATGAGTACATTCACAGGTACAACATTACAATGGTTTAGTTGGCTCCCTGATGGCCATATCACCTTTTTTGCGTAGTTCGCTAGGATATTTAGAGAACAGTTCTCCACCAACCAGATCAAGCCTCCAATGTTATATTACTTCTTTAATGTGCGGGAGAGGGGGGGGGGGGGAATTGTTGAAGGGGTATTTGAATAGATTATGGGCACTCACAGTGAGACTCCAGACCCATGATGAAGATGTGATGGTCATCGCTTTCGGGAAAGGGATTGCGGCAAGACCGTTCAACAATTCAGTGATTAGAAATCCAGCAGAGACATTCTCTGAGATACGACGACGGGCCGTCACCCACATCAATGCGGAGGAGGCTGTGGCCACGAAGAGTGGCAGCTCATGTTCTAGGCAGCCTAAGCCTAAGGAGAGCAGTCAAGCCTCCCAACCTTTGAGGGTTAATGAGACCTCGACCGAGAAGAAAATGGACTCGAGGTACGCACCATATGCATGCAGGAAGAACGAGCCCAAAACGAAGGCTAGAGAGGAGTTGGAATTTCGGCCCAAGTTCCGAGTATCTTATAAGGAATTGTTGGGCATGCCAGGGGTGGTAAACAAGATGAAGTTTCCTCAGAAGTCTGACAGGAATAATCTGGGGCCGCGAAAGGATGTTTGGTGCGAATTCCACAAAGGATTTGGGCATGATGTTGAGTGGTGTATAGCTGTAGGTTACCAATTGGTGAGCTTGTGAAGGAAAGGTTCCTAAAGGAGTACCTTGAGGCTGATCAGGAAGAGCCAAAAGGAGAAGTTGCCCTAAGGGATCAAATGCATGAGACACCAGTCCATGGAGAGTTAAACACCATATCGGGAGAGTTTTCTGAAGGAGGGAACACTGCTACTAAGCGCAAGCGATACGCACGAGTAGTGATGTCCCAGGAGACGAGGAGACCTGACCATCCACCAGAGCCCGACCCTTACCTCACGAGCTCTGATTTGAAAGACATGGTCCCTCACGAGAATGATCCAATGGTGATATCTGTTGTCACTGTGGGGAGGAAGGTATATAGAGTTCTCATTGACCAGAGGAGCTCAGCGACGTGATGTTTTGGTCAATGTTTAACAATTTGCAGTTATCTCCCGAACAACTAAGGCCGCATAATGGGTGCTTAGTTGACTTTGAGTTGATTTTAGGATTGCACAATTTATGGGTTGCACTTTGTTTAGGATTTTTGGATTAAAAATTTAAGGTGAGAACCCAAAGAAGATCCCCATTGGACACAAACTTAACCAAGTGGTCAAGTAAGTGTGAAGGTTCACTTCTAGAGGGCAAAGAGAAAAACACAATATGGTGATTATGATGAAAGTAAATTGCGGAAATGGAAGGAACATAAGATGAATAAAGACAAGTGATAACCAAAATTAAAAGACAGGCATGATATCATAAAGAGGGATGGAATGGATGGCGCAAAAAGAAATATGAAAAGAGGAAGGGATGAAGAATGCTTATGGAAGAAAAAGGGATGTCACGCCACGTGGAGAAGAGATGACTCCAAGATGAGTGGAGCAAAGAGCCGCCACTCGAGATGTTACCCACCCAAGATAAGACCCCAAAAGAGAGCTCACAAGTCTCACAAAAACACTCTTGTAGATTTTCTTTACTATAAAAATTCAATGTGTCAATACATGGAGGAAGACACCTTTTATATAGGAAGGAGTGACTTGGAGAGCAAGATGAGTGAAAGGTAGAAAAGGACGGGGAGAGGGGCTGCCTAGGGTGCTAACCATGGTCAAAAACGTCCCTTAGGCATAACTTCTAGAAGCTAGGTTAAAAAACCCTAATTCTAGGTCACTTGTCTTGAAAAATGGGTTTGGTGCAAGCCCATTTCGCTAAGTACAGTCCCTTTTATGCTATGTGAACCTACTCTAGCCTAATTTGCTATTTGGACACCTAAAGTGAGCCCAAATTATTTACAAACATGTTTTTATCTTTTAAGAAGACCAGAAGAAAGAACAATTGATGTTCTGGTCTATGCCCAATTCTTCTTCTTGGGAGGTCCATCGTATATTTGGTAGTGCCTTGACTTGATTGTTGAGATGACTGCTCATAGTGTGATCTGTCTCGAGTCCTTGGTCATCCTATTGGCTACTTGGTTTGTATCCTCGCTTAATAATTTGTAGTTATCTCCCGACCAACTGAGGTCGCATGATGGGTGCTTAGTTGGCTTTGCGGGAGATTAGGTGGAAGTGCGGGGGTACGTCAATTTGAGGACAACCTTTTCTGATGGCACCTCGGCTAGAACGATTGTTTTATGGTATGTTGTAGTTAATACACCTTCAACTTATAATTTGCTTTTGGGGAGACCTTCTTTGAATAGGTTAGGTATGGTAGCCTTTACAAGGCACATGAAAATGAAGTTGTCTTCTCTTGAGGGAGGAGTAACTACCCTCAGGTTTGATCAGAAGGTGGCACGAAAGTGCTACGAGAGTAGCTAGAAGAACCAGAGGGGAATATATTCAGTTGCCGTTCAAGGAGGAAGGCCTGAAGAGATTATAGAGACTGAAGTAGCCAACGAGAGGCGATCTGGACCTGCTGGTGAAGTTCAAGAAAGGGAGATAGGAGGGAAGATGTTCAAGCTCGGCATCTCGCTAGGCAAGGAGTTGCGGGACAAGATAGCCGAGGTGATATCAAAGCACAAGAGTGCTTTTGCATGGTCATCCATCGACATGCTCGGGATAGACCCAGATTTTTTGTGCCATAGGCTTACTATGGATGAGAAAGTCAGGCTAGTGGTTCAGAGGAGGAGAATGTTCAATGAGGAAAAGCGTCTGATCATTAGAGAAGAGACTCAGAAGCTTTTCAACGTTGGACACATAAGGGAAATCTAATACCCTGAGTGGCTGGCAAATGTTGTGTTGGTGCAGAAAGCCAACAGGAAATGGAGAATGTGCGTCGACTTCACTAACCTGAACAAGGCCTGTTCTAAGGATTCTTACCCGCTGCCAAGCATAGACTCCTTGGGGGACAATGCCTGGGATTGTCAGTTGTTGAGCTTCTTTCACGCTTTCTCAGGGTACAATCAGATTCGTATGCATCGTAAGGATGAGAGCAAGACTTCCTTTATGGCCGAGTTTGCCAGCTACTATGCCTTTTGGCCTCAAGAATGTTGATGCCACTTACCAGAGGTTGATGGACAGGATCCTCGGCCCCATGCTCGGGCGAAATGTTCAAGCATATATGGACGACATGGTCGTCACATCGAAAGAGAAAGATCAACACATTACTGACTTAGAAGAGCTATTCATGACAATTGCTAAGTATAACTTGAAGTTGAATCCAGAGAAGTGTGTGTTTGAGGTTGAATCAAGGAAGTTCCTTGTTTTTTTGTTAACTGAAAGGGGTACAAAGGCGAACCCCGACAAATGAGCTGCGATTATTTGGATGAGAAGCCTTGTTAATGTAAAAGAAGTCCAACAGTTAAATGGACACATGGCTGCCCTGTCTCGTTTCGTATCAGCCAATGCACAAGGGGTATCTATATTTTCAATGCCTGAAGAAGAACAACCGGTTTATGTGGACTGCCGAGTGTGAAGAAGCCTTTGTCAAGTTGAAAGAGTACTTGGCTAGTCCCCCCCGTTCTTGGTAAGCCGCTGCCAGGTACTCCCATTCGTCTTTATTTTGCTATCACATATCGGGCAATTAGCTCGGTCATTGTGCAGGATCAAGACAAAGTCTAGAAGAAAATGTACTTTGTGAGTAAGGTATTGCAGGGACCAGAGACGCGGTACCAAGCTATTGAGAAGGTCGTTTTAGCCGTGGTGTTTACAACTCGAAGGCTCCGCCACTATTTCGAGAGCTTCACTGTGATTGTGATGACCGACTTGCCCATTCACAAAGTCCTTCAAAAGCCTGACATAGCAGGTCAGATGGTCCACTGGGCGATTGAGTTTTCTGAGTTCGACATACAGTACGAGCCTCGGGGGCCGGTTAAGGGGCAGGTGTATGCTGACTTCATGGTAGAGCTTGCATTAGAGGGCCTTTAGCCAGATCCTAATGACTTCCAGTGGGTTCTTTCAGTTGATGGATCCTCCAATCAAGAGGGGAGTGAAGTCGAGGTCATTTTTTTATGGAAGAGGCCCAAGCTTAGACCCTAGTTCAGGCTCAATAACTAGGTCCATGACAAAGAGGATTCAAGAAGATTGGGATTCTGCTACTGATGACAGAGAAACTTTTTTGTATATGTTCAAAGAGGACCACAAGAAGTAAAACCCAAGCCATGGGAGCTAGTTTCTTTATTTGTAATTTCAGTAGAGTAGGGTTCCTTTAGCATAATATGGGAGGTGTGCTTATCATTGTAGCCTGAGTAGAGCCTTTTAGGGTAGGAAGTTAACCTAGCTTCTAGAAATTTTCTCCTAGGGTGCGACATTGACTTTAGTCAATAATGTAGCAACCCTTCTTTTGTGTATTTCCCATTATACCCTTACTCCTTACTCTCAAAGGTACCATCTCATATAAATAGGGTGCTTTGGCTCATGTTTTGTAAGATCAATTTTATGAGTGAAATGCTGCCAAATATTGCAAGCTTATACTCCCTTGTCTAGTCTCTCTAGGTTAGACACTTTAATCTTCACTTCCACCTTTCTTCAAGTGATATGGCCCAATCAATCACTCTTCATACGTTTAATGCACCTACAAGGAACCCATAGCTCTATATGAGCCCTCCTTGATCCATCACATCCATTGCTTCCGCCACCCTTTTCAAATCTCCAAGAAGAACAACCGATCATGAAGTGAAACCCATCATTCGGTATCTATAGCCAAGGTTTTTCAAGAGATAAGTGTTCTCTTCATTTTATTTGAGTCTTTTTCATTTCCTGGTTGTCATATGTTGTTTGGTTGTCTTGCTGTTTTATTCTTGTTTTTAGTTCATATTACTGTATGGTTTTATTTTGGTTCAAATTGTTCTAGATCTTCCAAACTGTTTTTAGGTTCCATTGAGTATTTTGTGTTGGTCGTTTTGTTTTTAATTTTATTTGAGTCTTATTGATGTTTTAATCGGTGCAAAATGTTTATGGTTGATTTTTTTTATTTTTGAATCCATACAAGTTTTGTCAAAGTCATGTTCATCCTACAATGTCATAAATTCCAAGTGGTGCCTTTTATCGTTGATTTGGTTGCTTGATTTTGATTTTGAGTGCAATTTCTATTTCTGTTTTTGAAGCTTTGGTGCCAAAAGCTAAAAAAGACTTTCAGATTACATAATCTGAAAATTAATCATGCATTTGAAAAAAGGCTTCCGGATTACATAACCTAGAAGCTAATTACGAATTTAAAAAAACTTCCAAATTATGTAATCCAGAATATTACATAAGGGTATTTTTAAAAATACGAAAGTTTATGGAGGTGAGAAAAGAATATATGGAGGTGCAGGAAGAAACCATCATTCTTTTCACTTCTCGCTGTCCCACAAATTTCTTCAATTTGTTTGATTCAAGCTTGCTTACTGGACTCACAAATCATTGGCTTGGCCCAAATGTAACAAAAATGAAACAAAATGCATGGACCCACCAAATGAGTCAAAGCAATGTCAACACTATACCAATTACTGTTTCCATGCACTCATTCCAATTTCTAGCGGATCCCCAACATTTTTACAAAAACAGGGAATTTTGGCACTGTTCTTTCTCACACCATGTTGGTTTCGTTAGGTGGCCTAGGATTTACTTTTAAACGTTAGAAGCAAACCACACTCACGTTTCCAACTCACCAATTCAACAAAAGAAATTCAAATCAATTTCACCAACTGGGTCCCACAACGTAATTTCCTTTCCTCTGGTCAATTCTGCTGTTTAGTGCAAAATTTGTTCCAATTTTCATAATTCAACTCATTACCAGCTGGTCCACATGAATTTTCAATTTACTATTTGAATTGATTTTTACAAACTCACGGATATCAATTGCCAAACTACACAAACAATTAAACGAATTTCTCTCTCTCTTTAATCTCACATATAACACGTGTGGATTTGTTCCAGCCAAAACACCTTTCCAAATAAAAAAGTACTGCACCATGCATGAATCAATTTCAATTCAATTAGCCAAATTAACTTCCCTGACACGGTCCCATTTAAATTGTAGTTCTGCAGAACTCAATTCGCTTACTGCAATTTACTTCCAAATCACCAAAATTGCAATAAGACAGCCAATACAGCGCGAGCTTTCCATGCCCAAGTTACTACTCTAATTACCAAACTGATTCAACTGATAGAATAAGCTACAACAATTCTGCACCAGCATAAAACCACACCACCAAATTTCACTAATCTGCACCAAAATAGTTTAACAGAAGCCAAGAATAAAGTTTAAAATTATAAACAAGACAAAAAAACTACTTCAGGTGCACCAAAATTTACAGAAGTGCAGAAAACCAGATTTCCAATAAGCTTTTACCACTTTAGATATATATATATTTTTCACTGAATCAATTCAACAAACACCTTAACTGCAGTTTTCAACCAAAGGCAACTGCTTCAACAATGTTTTTACCAAAAGCTCCTACTGCGGGAAGAAATGTTTAAACCCATTCCAATTATAGAACTAGCATATTGAAACATCCAATTCTTTCCACAAACAAACTCATTACCTATTTTATTTCCAGGAGAGCTTAACTTTTTGAAACAAACCTTTGTATTTCCAGCAACCGGAATAAAATTCCTCTACCGCAAACAACTGAAAACGATATTGCCAGAATCAAACAGATCAACGAGGTCTGTTATTCGTTCACCTATCTCGCCGGAAAACGTAAAACCGCCGTTCGGAATCGATACCGCATCGTTCCTCCGATTACACTTTGCAAACCAGCTCCACTGTTTTCGCCGAAAAATGCCACTGCCGTTCCCGATTCTCTGTCGCTGAAATTTCTCCGTTTCGCACTAGCACTAACAACTGGCTTCAATGCTTCAACGATCCAATATAGAACCGATTCCAATCATAGATTTCCAATATCGCTCCAAAAAATTGAAGAACAAGATGAAGAACGCAGATGAAAATACACAACAATCTCAACAGAATTCAACGCGAATAAAAAATTTCACACAAAAGATGATACAGATGAAGGCACAAGATGAAAAAGGCGGATGAAAATTGCACAGCTCAAGCAAATCTGAAAAACGTTTCAGATTGATATTCGAACCTCCTGATTTTCTTTCTGCACCTCAGAATTTTTTTGGAATATTTTTTAGAATTTTCGAAAATGACTTTTGAAGAAGATCATGGAACCCTAACTTTAAACAAAACTGCTAATGATCTAGTAGCAATTTAAGAACTCAAAAATGAAAATCAAAAGCACTCAAGAGTTTTAATCTATGAAAAAGTTTGAAAAAAATTTGAAAAAGCTAATTATTGGAGCTTATGACAATTTTTGGACTAAACATTACTCTAGACAAAACATATATGATTTTAAAATCAAAATGACTCAATTATAAGAAAATTTCACTCAACAAATTTGAAGAAAACTCGAGAAAATTCAAAAGAACACATGAACATGAACAAAGCAAAACCTAAAGGGACATACATGAAGAAGGTTCAAGTAACAACAATTCATTTGAACCAAACAAAAAGACAAAAAACACAAAATCAATATGTAAACATTGAAGAGAATTAAGAAAAAAATATGAACAACACGATATTAAAAAAAATCGAAGAAGAAGCTACTTATCTCCTAAACCAAAGCTTTGATTATCAAATGATACAATCCTAGCTTGCATCTTCATTTGTAGATCTTTTTCATTGTTTTGATTTGAATATCTTCTAGGGATAATGAAAACTATTGTAGAAGCATGAAAAAATGTAGAAATTTGAAAGAGATGAAAATTATGACGGTGAATCTAAGTGAGGTTAGGCTAACAGTTAATTTCGAGAGTGAGGTTAGGCCAACACTATTAGGAACAATCTAGAAATTTGTCTAACAAGAAGACAACTCTAGAGAGAACTTTGAACAAGTTAAAGTGTCTCAATTGAACAACATTTCATTACACAAATCAAAGTTAAAAATCATGTAGAAGAGATTGCTACTTATAGGAGAAAGTCTCCCAAAACCTCTCAAATGAGAGTGTGACAAATGTCACCACCTTATTAGTGCAAATCCTCTCCATTAAGGAGAAGACATGTGGAGTTTCATGCCTTCCTTGCCTACATTTCTATTTGCACCCCTCTTTTACTATTTTACACTATTTTTTCTTTTCTATTTACATTTTTCTCTTCTTTGGCCCAAAACTTCCTAACTACTCTATACAAATTTTACAAGGCTAAGAAGAAGTAAAAGACTTTACAATCTCTTCAGTAAGTCTCGATCTTCTTCTATCTTCTTAGCTGGAAGTTTTGAGGTCGGATGGTTTTCATCACATAGTGTCCATAATGATACCAAAAGGCTCTCTTCTGAACATCTTTAACCTTTACCAAAATCTGAAGGTATCCAGATCTCATATCAATCTTTGAGAACACTGAGCCTCCATGTAATTGATCCATTAAATCATCAATTATGGACAGAGGATACTTGTTTTTTATGGTCAACTTATTCAATTGCCTGTAATCTACACTCAACAGAGACCCTTCATCTTTATTTTTAACTAGAAGCACTGGAGCCCCCCATGGTGATACACTGGGTCTGATAAACTGTTTCTCCAACAAATCCTCAACTTGCTTCTTTAGTTCAATCAACTCGGCTTGAGCCATTCTGTAAGGTCCCATTGACACTAGTCCAGCTCCAGGTACTAGATTGATGGCGAATTCCACTTCTTTCTTTGGAGGTAATACATGTATTTCTTCTGGAAATACATCCATAAATTTCCTTCACCACATGTATACTGTGTTGAACAAGGGCTTTCATGTCTCCAAATCCATGAAGATTGGTTGAAGGCTTAGTTGTTGCCTGTGGGTGTGTTCTGGGTAGTTTGAATTTGTAATCCACTCTTTGTTAGAATCCAAATTTGATTTAAATCAAAACCTTTTTTAAAAAGAGTGTTCTCTAAAGAAGTGGAAAAACAACCTATTGTTTTATTTTTTTAACCGATATTCATAGCATTTGTCGTTCTGAATATGTTTCTTGTTATGTCTTTTGTTGATATTGCCTTTTACTTTGAGTCTTATGTTCATTAGTGTTCTAGGGGTCCTTGTTTTAATTCTACTTACTTGCTTTTAATTTTGAAGTTTGAAAAGTAACTAGAAACTTGGTTTTAGTAGAAGTAGATTTAAAGTTCCAAACACATGATTTCAAGTGTTCAATTATATTGAATCCAACCCCAATTTTTTTGTGAAAATTGAAAGTTCTTGGAAATTATGCATGATGAAAACTATGGTCATTTCTTTCCATAAGTCATATTAGTAAAAAAAAAAAAACAGCAAAGAAAAGTTTAAAACGCATCTTTGGTTGTCACTTATCAAAGAAATTCATTTTCCAAAATATGGATTCAACTTGATTGGCAAAATTATTTTCAACCTTGTGGAACTTTTTATCCTTTTGCTTTAACAATTCCTAAAAAAAAGTTTCATAGTTAAAAGTTTAGTAAGTATCTTAGACTCTTTTTGTGTGCCTTTTCTTGTTTGTCTTCCTTTTCAAAGTTTTCTCATATTCTCTTTTTCAAATTTGGTTTGGTCTTTCTTGTTTGAACTTTTCTTGTTTGTCTTTTATTTTCTTTCCTTAAAAAGTTTTGTGGTGATTTTCCTTTGAGATGAAGTGTTGAAGGCTTTGACCTTTTTCAGTTGAGAGTTTTTCATCCACAAGAGAGACATTGGCTAAGGGAAGACATTTCTTTCTTTGAGTGCTTGGAGTGATCTTGACAAGTGGCACAACCTTACAAATTTTTCTTCCTAACTTCTTTTCTCTAATTGTTTGTTACTTGTGTTTTGTTTTTATGGCTCATATTTCAAGTGGAGAATATTCTAAACCCCAATCTCCCCAAAAGGTTTTCCTTATGGGAGAATTGGCGGTGGCAAAAAGATCTATAACACAAAAGGATGAAGAGATGAGGAAAATGGAGGAAAGACTCCAAAGGCTAGAAGCAACCTATGATAGACCTCAAAGAGAAAGAAGATATAATCCTAGGCGTGAATCAAGAAGTTATCAAGACTATGGTAGCCATGAAGATGAGGTCGAATGGAGAATGCATCATTTTTATGATAGGCGCCAAAATGTGGTAAAACCTTCTTTACCATGTGTAAAAATACATAGTTTTAGTGGAGAAGGTGATCCCAATATTTACCTAGCATGGGAGGCTAAAGTAGAACACATTTTTAATGTACATGAGGTCCAAGATGACCAAAAAGTTAAGTTAGCCTCCTTAGAATTTTTGGATTATGCCATGCAATGGTGGCACAAAACTGTAATGGACATTGGACTTAACAAGAGGTCAGCTGTGGTCTCTTGGGAGCATTTGAAGTTATGCATGCGCGCTAGGTTTGTGCCTCCACACTATAGGAAAGAACTCTCATAATGATGGCTTCTACCACTCATCTTGGAAAGAACAAGTCTTCTTCAACTTTTCCCAAATTTTTTCTAAAGGAGTCCACTTACAAACTGAGTGATTCTAAACCCTCCACTTTAACCCCTAAAACTCCTACCAAAACCTTAAGTAAAAAGTGTTTTAAATGTTTAGGTTTTAGGCACATAGCGGCCGATTGTCCAACAAAGCGAACCATGATGGTTAAGGGGGGCAAGTAGTAAGTGAACATAGTGATCAATCTTCTAGGTCTAACTCCCCCTCCCCTTCAAAAACTCCTAGTGATAATGAATATGAGGTACCTTGTTGTTCTTGCCGGTTGACCTTGTCACCGGTTGACTCAGAGACAAGTAGTGGCTCCTCCTATTTCTGGTGGATTTTGTGCTTCCCTTTGGACGCGACTCTGTTTTAACAGAAGGGGGCCCTACCTGTTGATTGCACTCCGACGATCAAGTTAGTTCAGGGCTTATAGAAACAAGAAGTAACTAGTTTCAGTCTTAGAAACAACCTACCTTTACTTGGGATCTCAAGTCCCTTTTATAGCCTACCACTTGTAGCAGCTTTCTATCACGAGAGTCCCTTTCAACTGAAAGTCGGCGTCAATAAATATATTATTTTTTAGGGCACATTCTCTTAGCACCACAACTAAACAAAATCTCTCCTTTTTAGAGTGCATAAAATCTTAACAGAATAGCTACCAGGGTACCAACTCATGTACCAGCATCAGGGGTCCAATTTGTTTCACGTAGATACCTGCGGCGAGGCGCTACGTACTACACCTGCAACCTACTCATTGTGCTCTAGCACACATGGGCTTAGGTTTAAAGGAAACATTTTGCTCGTGCTAACCCATACACACTAAGCGCACCCCTAGGTCCATTACTACCCCTTGCTGACCGCTTGGGTTTTGCGCGAGGGGATTACATTAAGTATATAGAAAAGAGTCAAACCATGTCCTGAGCCCAACCCCTAGGCCCATCAGCTTGGCTTAGAAGCTGAGTTGACCTAACTGTGGCTGAGCTCCAACCAATGAGCGCTTTGGCCGGTACACTTGCTAAGGTGACTTATAAGGCGAATGCTTGGGACCATTCCAAAACCTTTGGATGACACCCAAAGAGAAAATATTTTCCACACCCGCTGCCTTATCACCAACAAGTTATGTTCCATGGTAATAGATGGGGGTAGTTGTGCTAATGTGGGAAGTACAAGAATAGTGGAGAAGCTTGGTTTACCCACTATCTCTCATACAAAGCCCTATAAATTACAATGCCTTAGTGTCGAAGGAGAAATCATGGTAAATAAAAAAGTCCTCATAACCTTTGCAATAGGAAAGTATAAATATGAGGTTTTATGTGATGTTGTGCCAATGGAAGCAACCCATATTCTATTAGGAAGGCCATGGCAATATGATAGACAAGTTCTACATGATGGCCTGACCAACAAAATGACTTTTACCTTCCAAGGGCACAAGGTTACCTTAAAACCCCTCTCTCCCAAAGAGGTTCATGAG
>Ga0123342_1006018_pt1 | contig 17123 bp, 5 predicted proteins | sample Turbeawhitnodule_FD_89960 | JGI IMG/M metagenome (GOLD analysis project Ga0123342, IMG submission 89960) | Root nodule microbial communities of legume samples collected from Mexico - Turtle bean Mexico white nodule | ecosystem: Host-associated > Plants > Roots > Nodule | place: Mexico: Nepantla... | reverse complement strand
TTTAAAACCATCACAATAGTTGTATACTCTTAGAGTGACAACGTATATATATATATATATATATATATATATATATATATTTATATATATAAATATATATATATTTTAAATATTTATATTATTTTTATATTTTTATATATATATATATATATATATATATATATATATATATATATATATATACGTTGTCACTCTAAGAGTATACAACTATTGTGATGGTTTTAAAAATATATATAATAAAAAAGTTATAATTAAATTATATAAAAAATTATTAGAATAATAATACTTTTGATTTTCAAGCAAATATAGGAAAAAAAAGTTCAATATATATATATATATATATATATATATATATATATATATATATATATATATGCGTTCCCTCCAGTTTGGGTTCTAGTTTTCAGGAAGATACGTTTGACCTTTTCTCTGCATTTTGGATGTTTTTTTCTTTAATTTTATGAAAAAATGAACACGAAATATAATTTTATTTCACTTTTTAAGTATTCCACTAAATATCTGAGTAATAAAAAGTCAAATATTGCAAAATTGATTTTTAATAAAAAGTTGATACAATAATCTCCATTATTCCTCTGACGAGATCTGTGGTCCCACGTTCTTCTATTTCCCAACTAGTAAGAGTCTCTTTTGGTTATATTGGACGGTCTTTTACCAAAGTAACCCTTTTCTTACTTCTCCAATGAAATACGTTGGAATTCATACTGCTAATGTTTGACAGTAGAACAAACACACTTTAACACATGACATTAACTTTCTTCACTGCATAACATGTATCAAGAACAGTAGTAATCTTGGTCGAGTAAAACAAGACATGAATCATCTATAAATTTTGAAGTTGTTCTCTCCTATAATCTTGGTTAATACTACTGTTTTTCTATAAACAAAAAGTAAATGTTAAAAAGAGTGAATATAAAACATTCGACAAGAATCTATCTTCCTAATCATGCTCTCCCTGCAGCATTCTTTGTGGAGCAGTTCTTCCCAATACCCAAAAGCTTGCCAGTGTCTTTTGTTTGAGAGTGGAACTCCACATCCAGATCCTCACAAGAAACATCCAATATCTTATCCTTGCTTGGCCATATTCCAGCTTCGAATCTAACCTTAACCTTCAAAACCACCTTGAAGTTCACCACCCCTTTGTTCAAATCCTCACGCAGAACCTGAGGCACCACCTTGTGTTGGTCCCTCACTTCAAAGTCAACCTTCACACTCATGTTCGTCAACTTCTCCAGGAACACGCGTTGTTGCTGCCGTTGCACTGCAGCCTCCGAGAGCAACTGATCGTAAAGCCGCAAGCAGACAAAATGGAGAAGCACCACTTGGGTTTTGATCTTGTTTGGGTTTGTTATGGTTAGGCCAACCTCGTACCTTCCTAGTACTTGGGATTCTGAGAGGGCGAAGTTGGTCACAGAAAGTGATGTCACTCTAAAACCAGGATCATGTGGGTGCATGACAAGCCATGCTATGCTGATAACAACCATAAAAAAAACAAAGATGATAACCAACAAAAGTGTTATTTTGCGGTAAAAACGGTTGTCACCGCACCTTGTCATGTGGGTGTTGGTCGGAACCATTGGTTGGTTTGGATTTTTTTGGCTTCTGACACAAATACTCTCTACGAGACTTAAACCTGTTTAGTTCAAGTACGATCACTATGGACAGCGAATCTATTTTTTTCGGTATTTAAAGTAGTTTGCAGATATCAAGATTTGAACTCGAGATAACTGATACAACTATATATATAAATTGATCTGTTCCCAGTGGTTTGGTTTGGATTTTGGAAGAAGGGTTTGTCTTATCATAATGCTAACTGGTAGTATTGTCATGAAATAGAAGGAAAACAATACGAAGAATGAAAACACACATAAAAGGCCACATATTTAAGCTGTAGTAAAGCGCGTGAGGAAGGTTCCAGGATGCTTCTAGGAAATGAGGGAACCTAGGAAACCACGCTGCAATGAGGTAACTACACGAAAACTAACGCAGGATTTTACGATAACATTCCTATTTGTGTCTAGAATATAATATGAAGAGTATTTATCATCCTGGTTGAAAATTACAGTGTTGACAAAACATTGCTATCTGATTGTTAATTGTGGTATGCTTTTTCTGTTTGTGGTTGATTGCGTAATTATTTTTTTCTGTTTTCTTGGCTAGCTCCATTTAATCATAGAATGTCTTGGATATACATTAATAAGTAACAACTATGTGGGGGCACAAAATGTCCATGCTATTTAATACTAAGGAATGTTATTAATTTGTATGGTCACTATTTACAATAGCATAAAAGCACTGAAAGAATAACAATGATGAAAAAAGGGACAAAGACAATTTGTTCTCTTGTAGATTCAAGAGGTACTTGAATAGCTATGAACTAACCTTAAGAACAAATTTTAAACATAAAATACAAGCCAATTTATCACATAAGAATTCACTAATTGAGATACCTTATGAAGAGCGTCCTCCACTTTCCTCAGACATCATTCCTTTGAGACTCTTGGCTAACCAAATGGCTGTCTCCCTTGGGGAGACCTTATCTTTCCCAAAGGGCTTCAGAACAACTTGAAGTTCCTCCAATCTGTTTTGCTGCAGCAACTCTGCAGACAACTCCAAGAGCTCTTCAAGTGCCTCTGCTCTCTGTCTGAAAGATTTCACATCCAATGTTTCCTTTGCAGGTAGTTTCTCTTCATTCATAGGAGTGTTACTTTTACTGAGCTCAGTAGATTCAGGTTCTGACACTAGAGGAGGAGGGTTACTCACATCTTGTTCCTTAAGACCAGGATGATCAGAATTGCTTGATTTCATGCTGGAAGAATCGGAGAAACTTGAAGATTTAAGGATGGGAGGAGTGTTTAAGTTTTTCATTTCCAACTGATCAGATTTCAAGCTTGGAACATCAGAGCAACTTGAAGATTTGAGTGTCAAAGGTGACGTTATGTTCCTCATTTCTAAATCATCCCTCACAACATTGATAAATTTACCAACATCTACATTTTGAACTCCCATCTCTACCGATTCCTTTACTGGCTGATCGCTGCCAACACGGTAACTACTATGGCGTATGACATGGATAACTTCGTCAAAGGCTGGAGGAAGATGACCAGTATCAGGCCTTTCTGGTGGATTCTGCAGCACAGTTCCTTTCTCTTGCAAAACTTTCTGGCTTGATAATTTAGTAGGGGTAACCAGAGGAACCGTTTCAACCACAGGTGACAGTCGCTCCCTCACAGTGAATTTATCATCACCAGGGGACTTACATCCAGGTGCTGGCTGAACAAATAGATCAGGTTCACTTTCTGGACTAACTTCTACATGAGCAGACTTTTCTCCAGAACTTGTGGGTGCACGTTGGGTATTCTTGGCCAAAGGCATTTCCTTGGTAATATCTTGAAAATCTTTGATTTCTTTGGTGGCTGCAGCAGAGGGATCAACAGATCCATTATCACAGCCGGATGTAGTAGACATAGTTGTCTGGGATTTAAGAAGACCACCTTCTGAAGCAAGTGTTACCTCAGAATCTTCAACATGGTGATCTAGACTTAAACTGGAATTCACTTTCTCATTACTACCTATAGTATTGTGAAAATTCATAGCAATCTCACAGGAACCTTTAGGAACATTTTCAACCATCTTACAATGTGCACAAGTTGTCGGCGGGCTGCTGTCAGGACATGATTCCACACCTACAATGTGGCTTACATTCACATGTCCAGGAAGCATCTGCTCTCTCATGTCAATAAAAGTTGTAGCATCATCAGCAAGTTCACCTCGGATAGAAACTGAAGATGAAGCAGAATTGCTGCTGTCTGTTTGCATTCCTTTGGAACTTCTTTCAAAAACCTTCTGGGGCTCTCTGGTAACCTGTCTCGAAAAATTTGGTACATTGTCTTTGGCCAGCTGACAAGGGCTCATCACATGTTCCTGAACTATTTTATCTGTGCCTAGCTTTCCAGTATCATTTGGTGCATTTGGAACATCAATTCCAGCCAGCCTCATTCTTCCCGAAAATGAAGGTCTTCTAAGTAAGCTTGGGGGAGTTCTTTGTCTTGGCTTGGGAGGAACTACATCTCCATCTACTTGTTTGACAACTGCAGGTGGCGGAGTCAAATCATGTCTAGCTTTAAGTTTTGGTGAGGCTTCTACCATCAGAAACTGCCAGCACAAAGTAATCAAATGCAAGAAATAAATCTCAATGTCATGAGGAAATCTTTAGAAAGAGCTGAGAACATAGATAATTTAAAAATGCTGATTACCTGTTGCTTTGAATGATGTGACCCCTGAATTTTTTTTGCAGAGTCAGGGGTTGCCCGTGCAAGTGCAACAGTTGGTGACTCTAACATAGGTTTCACAATAGGAACAATAAAATTAGGCTTAGGCAATTTAGACAGTGTCTCGGTACTTATTTTCTGTGTTGTTGATACACCACCAGGCTTTATGCGATTGCCTCTCATAGGAGAAGTAGCTTCTCTAGCCTTTCCTTCTTTCAAGGCCATCATTATATTTCTAATTGTTTTTGGCTGCTTAGATTCAACATGAGAATGGTGTGCATTATGAGATGGTTTCATCACCTCTTGCTCAGCTGTTTTGGTATTGCCATTGGCATTACCAGGGCCACTTTCTTCCTCTGAAACATCATCATCGATAGATGTTTGATCCATCTCAGTGGCTTTGTTATCACACTTCGGTAATGCTGCTGTTGCAATGTTTTTCTCATTTGACATCAAACTATCTTTATCACTGTTGGAACTATTACTGTTTTGACTTTCAGCCATGTTTTTTCGAGGATAGTTGACAGTAGAAATTGATTTTTCAGGAGAACAGGTTGATGGAGGTCTGAAAGCTGGACGGTATTGATCCACATAAGGCTGTAAATAAGGGTGCTTAAGCACCTCAGATGCCTGTGAAAATATGAAGTGAGAATATTTAGGAAAAGCAATGATAGAAAACCATTTCCACATTAGAAATGAATTTGATCTCAAGAGAGGCTTACTGTTGGCCGATGTTCAGGATTTTTTCTTAGCATGCCCTTTATCAGTGTTTTCCTGAGGTAATAATAGTCAACAGCTAAGACGCTTAGCAGAGAGAAAAATAAGACGTTCCACTGGTAAGCAAAAAAATCATCTTTCTCATCAACTGCTACAAGTTAGCTTTAAACTTTCCCTAACTTCCATGCAATCCTTCAGATTTCCCAAACAATGATCTATTAGGTCCTTTCTATATGCATAGTACAAACAACTTAAGATGCACGATTTCACTAGCAATGTGTTTTTTCTTTTTTCATTTTAAGTGGCTCTGGTAAACTTACAGTTCATATTCAACCAAGATTATAGAAAAACTAAAAGAATTAATGGCTCATGAGAATAAAACAAAGTTGGAGTTGCACAACAAAAAAATCCTATGGCCTAAATCACAACAAATGCGTGCATACTAGAAAGTAGAAACTATATATTTTGTAGACCTGATTTCATCAGAAAGGGTAGTGACAAAAGAATATTAATCTTACACAAGTAGAAAGAAACTTACAAGGAAGGGGAATAACATGGAGGCAAAGGGCCAATGGAAGAACGGTTTATCTTGCTTATCAATCCTGCCATATCCTGAAACATGGTTTACCATGCCCTTGTTAAAACCCAAGAAATAAACCATGGTGAGTTACCTCCATATACATAAATATCTAGTGTGAAGAATCACATGAAACATATTCCCCTGACAAGCAAACGTCACCTAGCCACTCTAGTTAACAAAGTTCAAGAAAAATATTAGGAAACTATTTGTTGAGTAGTATTATTCCACTGAACAAACAGCAGTAAAAATAGTTTACAAAACAAGCTTAAATTTAGAACACTGGTACATATACGGGGATAACGAAATTAAAATATAGACCACAATGGCGATCTGGTAGGTGTAGCTTGATTTGACCTACTTGGCCTCCGTCACTCGATATCATATTACTTGTAACAATTGTTCCGTCTGACCTCCACTAGACAATTGTGGCAACCCACAAGAGAAATGAAATATTATGTTCATATCTGACATGAGGGTATTGCCTTAAATGACCTCACTAAAGTTACATCCTACCTATACCTATACCTAATTTAAAGTAAAAAAAATCAGAAGAAATCTTACAAAAGCTTTAAAAGCAGGGCGATGAGCAGCCATCTCGTATATACAACACCCTGGACAAGAAAAATGCCTTTTAGCCCCAGCAAAACCAAATCTGCAAGTTTTGGATACTTAAAATACATACCTAGTGACCAAATATCAGATTTGAATCCATATGGTATATCAGCAAGCAGTTCAGGACACATGTAATTAGGAGTTCCTACCACCTGCACAGTTACAACAGCTATTAATTCCATATGTGGTGACTATGCATTTGTATATAAATGTAACGCTACTCATATGGATTAAATAATTGGTACTAATGTCATATTTTATAACTTTAGAAGTAAAACATCATAAAAATGTAAATTTGCCCACACAAAAAGATGAGAAACAATAAACAAGTTCACAATCACATGATCCTGTGGCTGAATCAGCCCAAATTCTAGAAAAAGAAGTTGTCCTCGTATCAACAAGAGCAATAAATGTTGGTCTTATCTATGAAATTTCAAGCAAGCAAGCTAATTCAAATTGCCCAAACAACACTCAATTCCTATTTCCACTCTTTTCTTTTATCTAAAAAAATTTATAAAGGAGCTGCCAAATATGGAAGGGTATGGGACTGAAAACATATGTTTTGCAAGAAGCAAATATTAATACATTGTTGTCCCACTTTTTTGTAGAAACAAATTTAACAGCGGGATAATTTTAACTAAACATAGTTGAGATGATATTACTAGTCCTAGCATGGCCAATAGAGGAAAACCCAGTAGCAATTAATACTGAAGCCTCTGGTTCTCAAACAGATATAGGAAACAAAAGTTAGGATATGTCCAAAACAACTACTTATGACTATATGTGAAATAACATTGATGTCTTCTTAGTATTTCTCAATGTGTGCACAAAAGACCTAGAAAGAATACAATTTAAAAACGAGAAACTCTTAAGCTGTAACCCAGAAGAATGCAAGAGTGCTATGGAAACTTGATAGAAAAATGTTTAGCATGAACCCTTAGATCTTTTTAAGCAAATAATTTGGATTGAAAGAAGACAAAGAAAAAATCAACATCATTTTAAACATACCGAGGAAGCCAAATCATATGCTTTTAGTGTCTTGGCAAGGCCAAAATCCCCTATTTGTCAGGAAAATACACAACAAATTCAGATGAGAAGTCAATTATCCATCTCCAATATAATCAAAGATGGTAGGTTAACTCACCTAGGCGAACATCCTGATCCTTGGTAAGAAAGATGTTGGAACACTGTCGGCAGAGTCAACAAAATCAGACTTAATACATTTTAAATCAAGGACAAGAATCATAGACCAATAGTTTGTTTCATATAAGCATACCTTCAGGTCACGATGCAAAACAAAATTTGAATGCAGGTATTCCACTGCCAACAGTAATTGAGTGAACCATTTGCAGAGTTTCTGAGAAATTTCGACAACATTCAATGTAAGCCATGGGAAAAGAATACATGCATAAACACACATTCAACTGTGGGACAAGAATACCTCCTCAGGAAAGTAAGCACCATTTAATTTTTTCATCAATTCAGCCCTGTCCCATATTTGAAGAGAAAATAAGCATAAACTATCAAATATAATAACAAGTATAATAAAATTTTTAAGAGATTGAGCATGGGTAGTATGATATGCTCACATGTCTCCACCTTCACAATATCCAGTGACAATGCAGACATAGCAGCCCTGCACAAGAAATAGAATGTGCTTAGAATAGAAGTAAACAGTCACAATTCTCACACTTCCAGTTTACAACAGAGTACAATACTGTAATTAGCTGAAAGAAATTAAAACTATGAATACAGAAAGACTTAAAGGGTCTCTCTCACCTTCTCAACCCATGCCTCCTTGAATTCCACAATGTAAGGATGCTGGATTCGAGCAATAAGAGCCATCTACAATTCTCGACAAGCAACAACAGTCAAATCTCTTCCATAAAAAAAAAAAGCAGATTCCAGGTAATATGAACTGTGAAGCAAATCAACAAGCAGGGAAACACACAAAAACCCAACTCACTTCTTGATGAGCAGATCTTCTGCATCGTTCAGTCTGTCTTGCAAGCCTGATTTTTTTCAACACATATCTACAACCCAATAAAACGAAGCTTCAGTCATGAAACTTATTATGAACCTACCCAATACCCATCAAAGAATATCTCAAGAACAAATAGACATAACCCCATCAATGAAATGCTAAAGTTGTGACTATTACTTCTTCTTCTCAGCCTTGTGGTGAACAAGAATAGCAGCTCCAAATGCTCCTCGACCGATCTGCTCCATGATCTCATACTGATCCATCCGAGACTCCATTGCTCTCGATCCACCAACACACAATTCCTCAAACCCCAAAACAACACAAATAAAATGAAGAAAACCAACAAAAACCAATAACTAGCAACCAATCGCACGCGACAACATTCCTCACTTTCCGCATGAAATCATTTCCAAAGCCTCAAGTACTCATATAGTCCTAGCCACTGTTCTTCTGCACCCAGTGTTGCAATAAACTTGCTGTACATTGCTTCCTCAATAGATTAGAACCGTATGCAACCCAAACACCGTGTGCGTTTCTTCTCGTCTTTCTCTACACTCTGCTATAGGGTCATTCCATTGACCCTCTTTAGTCCCATGACAACAACACCAACGGGCATTAATAGCATACCCATGATGCTTTTTCATAGAATTTGAAAAGAAGATGATTGAAAGTCTCCACCTTTGTTCCCAAGTTGAAGGAAAAAAACAAAGTACAACACAAACACACACACACAACCTGTCTCTAACTATGTCATAACTGAATTGAAAACTTTGAAGACACTCACACCCTCTCTCTCTCTAACTGTCACAAATTGAATTGAAGAGTTTGAAGAGAGAGAAGAGGGTGCTTATGGGTGTGCTTGGTTATTCGCCGACAGACACAGCTGGTCTACCTGGTTCCAAGCTTTCAATTTTTGTTCGTTTATTTCTACTGAACTTTTTATAATTCTAACTTATTTTATTTGTTTATTTCAATGTTTGCATCTTCTTCTTCCTTCAAAATTCAGTGTCCATTAATGGATGTAGAAAAGGGTGTCACCTTCGTGGGTGAAATGCCCTCAGTTATCCATTGCCATAACAAGACACATTTCAAACATCACCAACGGTTTCATGTTTCAAGTTCTAATGTTTGTGTCATAATTTGGATTTCAAATCCAACAAGTTAACCACATAATTTTGGAACTATAATTAATGAAAATTGTGATTTGCGAACGGAAATAAAGAGAAATTTATTAATTTATTTGCACTATTCTTTGATTATAAATGGTTGAATATGGTTGATGATTAATTCTATTCTTGTTATATATCTAGCACTATGATAGTAAGTAATCTTTAACCCTTTCTAATTTGGTGGAATGTTGTTTTGGTAAAGAATTTGAGTTTTAAGAACTATTTAATTTCTACTGTGTAATAACAGAACTACTATTTAACTAAAATAAAATTGAAGAGAAGAAACAGTTGAATAACTGAACATTTATATTCACCATAAAAAGCATCCCTTCACAGATCTAATCTTTATGGGAAAGTGGACAGGTTGATGTCTTTATTTAACTGAAAAAGAAAACATGACACACAAATTTTATGTGTTCTAAGAATTTAGTGCTTTTCAACATTACCTTTTAACAAAAGGACAGATGAAAGTGAACAAAAAGAAAGAACTCATATGAATTATGAAAAAAAAAAATGTTGGTCTAGAGTGAAAGTGACTGTACGAAGCAGTATAATATGTCATTTGTTATGGTGGACACTTTGGTTTGTCAATACTATTAATTATTGGGGATTGTTAAAGAATTATTTCTTCCCATAATGATGATACTCATAATAATATAATAATAAAGTAAAATATATGAATATAGAATAAACCTCTCATAGTCACTTACATTAATGAAATTTAATTTTTACAAGAGAAGAGAAGCATCAAGTTACCATAAATTTTTTTTACTGCTTCACTCACATTTTGTTTAATCAATTACCTTGGTTTTTCAATAATTTGCATGATAAAGAGAGACATCAATATGTATTGAGTAGGTTTAGTATTGGGTGGGAAAGAGTTTATTTAATTATTTGAATGAAAGAGTCTTATAAGAGGATTTCACTAGTTTAATTTAAATTATTTTAATGAAAAGTTGAAGAGAGATGGATGATAAGAAAGCTTGACAACAAAGATTATGGGAAGAATCTCAATAATTAATTATGCATCACACATAATTGATTATATAGATTAAGCTAGATTAAGATGTGCATAGTATTGTATAGGAAAATTATATGATTAATTATAAGTTCTTTTCATATCCTATTCTCCAAACAATGAATATGACAATATTGCATATAATCATTTAGTAGGGTAACCACTTTATGGAATATCATAATACACTCATTAACAATGTAATATAAGCAAAATTTTGAGCATTCTCCACAAAGTCTCTTCTTTTAACAAGGTAAAGTAATATGAGATAGAAGAACACACTGCTTGTTGTATAAGAAAACTCATCATTTTTCTTCTTTTTCTCTTATTTCTAATAAAAAAAAATATACATACAATTTTACTAAAAAAATTAAATAAAAATTAATTTAAAAGAAATCACTAATTAGATAATATCTTCAAAGTTAAAAAAATTATTGATATAAAAAAATAATTATTATTATTAATAAATAATTTTTAAATTAGTAAATAACTAATTAAATACCAATTTAAAAATTATTTATTAATAACAATTATTTTATATATTAATAATTTTTTAATATTTAAAATAATATTTAATTTAATTAATATAATATAATGACTAATTATTTTTTATCTATTAAATTAGTATCTATTTAATGATTCTTTTAATTAATTTTTTAATTTTCTTATCTCTTTTCATTCTCTTTCACCTAATTCAAAAACCACATTTTTTCACTCTAATTTTCTTTCTTTTATTTATTTTTACTATCTCACTTCTTCTCTTACCATCCAATAATTGATCATAAAGGACAGCACAAAATCCTCCTTCTATTATCCTTTGAAATAAATTATTTCAATAAGGAAGTAATAAAATGTTATCCAAATTCTCTTTCTTTTTAATAAAAAATGAGAATGTTCTCATATTTAAGCCACAACAATATTTCATCTATATTTCATCTGTCTTTAAAGTAATTTGTAAATGTAAAATTCTTAACACAATATAACTTACTAGAAATATTCCATCTTTGACATAACGTGATTGTGCTCCATTAATTTTATAGCTTACGGTAAGACATTATATAAGGTCATTAAACTAACATGATAATGAATATAATTAACAACCTCACCATGTTAGCTTATAAAAAAATGTGTTTTGTTTATAAATTATTATTTTAATTATTGCTATTACTTTAATAACGTAAGTTAAATGTTTTATTCTTGGTCTTAAATTATTACTTTTTAAATAAAATTGGTGCAATTACATGCTACTATAAATTCTTAATTAATATGAGTTGTCTTTTTTACTAATACTCTTTTCGCTCACCTACCTTGTAGGAAAGAGTAATGTATATCTTCAATATTTAATGGACTCACTGTTAAAAAAAATTAATATTTTATGAGATTTTTCATGCCAATTTTAAGAAATGAACTTTGTTTTAGAATTTTTCTATGATCATCGTAAAATCTCACATATTTTTTATACAAAATGTCTTACTAAGTATAAATGTTTAGTAATTATTATTAGTTTGCTACAAAATATTTTTACACGTCATCATAATTTCAAAACCAGGCATAGTAATATTTTATTGATTTACAATTAATTAGGAAAAAAAATGTAAAAATAGGACTATTAAATGTGAGAACAAATTACGTGTGCGTAATTTATATTCTTTTTAGTATAATAACATATAAAAAAAATATAAACTGCTAGTTGTTAAGTTTTCTCTATTCCTGATTATAGATCTTATCTAATTTACCATGGTTTTATTTATTTTTTAAATTACCTGTAATATTAAGTTACTTCTAAATAGTATATTATAGTGTAGAATGAAAAATAGTTATAACTCAACCTCTAATTTATGAATTTGAACTTTTTTTACCTATTTTTTGGATTATAAGATGAGTAAAAACGATTTATTCTCAATTTTGTGTTATTTTCAGGAATTTAAGGAGAGATGGAGCAAAATGATATATTAAGAATAAATGTCACTTAACTCAAACCCAATTATAGGTTAAATAGAAGGAGTAAAGCATAACTCTAGACATCATTGGGGGAACCAAAGGAAGAACCCTAAAGTAGGCATCCGTCAAGGAGAAAAGCTCTGAATCTTCTTTTCTTCTTGTCCATGCTTGTAATAGCCACCATGAGTGACTAATTTTTTCTTTTAGAATTTGGAGTAATTTATTCAAACTCTTATGTATTGAGGTGATATTTATCTATAATATTTAGTTCTTATTGGTATTATCATTTTATTCTCAAAGCTTGAAACTATTCATAATTTTGATCCTTAGATTTGATTGGAAAGTACTCTTACCTAGCTGATCATGTTTAACATATTTGAATGCTAAGAATAGATTTGAAATGTTAATTGTTTTATAACATCATTTGTTTGTAATGATAAGGAGTTTTTATAAATATGTGAGGAATCAGTATTTAGGAGACTCTCTTCATAATTTTTTTTTATCGACAATAAAAAATCAATAAATGTGAACCACTTCAGGGGTGGTTCAACCCGTATACCAAAAACTCAAGCCAACTCACCTAACTGGACCCTAGGATCCCACCTAAAAGAACAAACCCTGGAAAAATCATCAACAAATCATCCTCATACAGACCAGAGGATCAAGACACCAGTTAGAAAAGAAGAAAAGCATAGCATGAGACTTGGCAGTGACCCACGACCAAGCCTTTAATTGAACCAAGACAAAAACTTCTGAAACATCAGCCACACCCCTATTAAAACTTACATTGTTCCTATGCTTCCACAACTCGCTTACCACTACAATCCAAACTGCTCCCCGTACATCGCCTGAAGCATTTATGAGTTTGAACTGGAAAAAATTCAGCAAAGGAACGTTGTGAGACACGAACTGCACTCCAATCCATTCAAAGCAATGACTCCAAACTAGCCAAGCAAATCTACACTCGAAAAATAAATGTCGACAGGACTTTTCCTCCACCCTGCAGAAACTACACAAAGGACTATCTAACACGATCCCACGCTTTTCCAAATTGACCTTGGTGGCTATCTTATTCTCTAGCACCCTCCAAGCAGTAACGAGTGGGAAAGGTTGCACTTTACACCCCCAAAACTACTTATATACGGTGGTATCCTTCCCTTCCCAACTCCCCCTAAGACGATTATAAGTTGAATTAATTGTATAAGATATTGCCTCCCACCCTTCCAAACCCAATTATCCTCCTTATCCAAGCCAAAACTCAACCCTTGGATTACCTGGAAAATTTGACACACCGAATAAATTCCTTCTCTAGACAAAATTCCAAACTCATACACCGTTATTCCAAACCCCTAAATCTGCCACCTTAGAAGCTTTTGACAGACTCAGGGAGTACAACCTCGGGAAAACATTCTTCAAAGCACCACAACCCTCCCAGTTATCCTCCCAGAAAGAGAATTCCTTCCCGGATCCTATCTTCCACTTAAAAGCATCTTCAAAATTCTGGCCCCAACCCTCCAAACCCCTAACCTCCTTCAGATCTTTCCACCAAAGGGAATCTTTTCTATTCTTCCCAACCTTTCGCACACTTCTCCAACCCTCATACTTAGAATCAAGAACCTCCTTCCACAAATCGTCCTTATTCGACCCCAATCGCCAAATCCCTTTACCGAGTAATGTCAAGTTAAAGGTACTCAAATCAATGATACCAAGACTACCACCTGACGTGACTCTCTTCGTAATTTTGTATGCGAGAAATCAATATGAATGATTTTTATATGTGCACCAATGTCAATCAAGATGGAATGTTATATGTTTAAAAACTATAGACGAGTGAGAAGGATTAACCTCATTCCCAATTTTCTTAATTGAATTATTTTATTCATTTATTTTGTTTTCATTTAATTTTCACACAAACTTATGTCAAGATCTTTCAAATCAAATTATTGTACATATTCATATACTTAGTGAATGTTACTATTAGAATTTTAAATAATTGTTCCTTGTAAATTTGATATCCGTTCTTAAAAATAAATTATTACTTCTTATTTGGTATACTTATTGTAAAAAGCCATCAAATTTTTAAATACCGAATGCAACCATAATCGATAACCATAATTGTTTTTAAAGGGAACTTGAACCAAAGATTTTGAGATCCCCTTTATAAAAATGCAAAACCAAATTATCAAATATGATGCAGGGTAAAAAAAATATTATTTTTTTGCCCAACTCATTTACCTTCCATTTGACCCCACCATGTGTGTATAACAACAATCATCTTCAATGGCCTCTAAACCAATTATGTCTTTGGACATAAATGATTAGAAGCCTTTAACCATTGTTTTATTTTTATAACACTATTTACAAATCATTTATCATTCTTAAACCCTTAATCCTAAAACCTAAACAATTTATCCATGTTAAACATGAACTTCTCCCATGTCTATACTTCCCATACACGTTAATTATGACGTCAATCTCAACATATATGGACAAAGGGATTAAAGACTCGTATCCACCACAAATTGATCTTTTTCCTTGCCTCGGCTTAAGACCACTTCTTCCCCTCCCCTTCCTATTTCTTCCCCACAATTTTCACTAAATCCACATATCAGAACATGAATAGTAGCTCACCTCTCTTCACTTTTTTTTTTCTTTTTTTTTTATATTTTTTCAATAAATCAATAGATTCGAGCACAATGTTAGTGATAGATTCTCTCAATCATATTAATAAAAAGTATTTTAATGCAAAATAATTAATATACAAAATTATAAATTGAGTTATAAAAAAGAACCAACATCATTGAGGCTTATAAAAAAACACACAAAAAAATAAATACATATATATAAAACACATTAAATACACCTCATTCTTCAAAACAAAAATTTTCTTATTTTTATTCATTATTTATATATTTCTTATTTGTTTAGGTTTACCATAACATTCTTATGTCCTTCAAACGTATAATATAGATATAAACTATAACTTTTTATTTCACTTATCTATAACTTTTTATTTCACTATATATATTTGTACGTTCTTTTCTTTATATCAATTTCTTTGCTTTATGTATTTTTATTATTAGTGTTTTAATTTTATCAATAATATTATAGAGAAAACTTACATAACCTTTATAATATATAAATTTAATTGGATAACAACAATAATAATATTTACAATTATATGAACATATGGTAAAGTTCTTCACACATACTAATTTTATATAAAATCTACCTAAACTTTATCAAAACGTTAAAAAACCTAATCCCAATACTATTGTTAACTAAGATCATACTACTACTATTTAGGGTTCCTCTAATAAAAGGATTTTAACATCAAAGACTTAGGACACCTAAACCCACTATATATCTTAATAAAATACTACGCCCATTCCAAAATACTTACATTTTTTACCTTTTTTTAGTTTATCTTAAAATAAGTGATATTTCATTTTACAATATATTATACTTTTTAATTAAAATGTATTTTCACGTAAATTTTTACCATTGATTTAACTCTAACTCTTTATAATATATTCATTATTGAGAAATATAAAATTTTTCTAAAAACAAATCATTAAATAGAAGACAAAAAATAATTAGTCATTATATTGACTAAATTAAATAACATTTTATAGAGTAAAATTTTTATTAATATTTAAAGTATTTTTCTATTATTAATAAAATTTATAAACTAATTTCTAAATTGGTATGTAATTAACTATCAAAGTTTTAGTTACCAATTACTAATTTTATTAGTCTCTAAAATAATGTCTAATTTATTCAATATAGTGATTAATTATTTTTTGTCCCTAAATTTGATTCTATTTAATAATTTTATTGTATAGTACGTTTGGATTTGAGTGATTACTATTCATCCAGACAGATCTATGAAGACTGCATGTATTTGTATCCACTCATTTAAATGAAATGACGAGCGCGAAAAGGTAAGTAACCATGCAAATATTTTATGTGGTGAGTTACGAAGATTAAAAAGAAAATTCAACTAGAATTTGTTATTTTACTTTGTTGTCCTTATTATTTACGTTACAAATTGTGACTCCTTTCATATAAACATTTATGCACAAAGGAGAAAATAAACATTGCATGTTTTCCATAATCGATTTGCCTTGGTTTTGAATTGAAAATATGTGTTTGTCAAAGTTGATGTTATATCATTTTTCCTTTAATAATCGATGTTGTACTTTTTCATTGAAATCGGGATTTGGAAGAGCATAATTGATGTTTAACTAATTTAAGATTTGTATTTATTTAAGATTTTAAATATTTTAAAATTTTTATATATTTGATATTTTTATTTAAATAGGACATTAAATATTTAAAATTTATATTTATTTTTTATTTTGAATATTTTAAAAATCTTATATATTTTATATTTTTATTTAAATAAAAATTAAATAATTTAGAATTTGTATTTATTTAGAATTTTAAATATTTTAGGAATTTTATATATTTTGTATTTTTATTTAAATAGGACATTAGTTAAATAATTTAGAATTTTTATTTATTTAGGATTTTGAATAGTTTAAATTTTTATATATTTCAAAATTTTATTAAATAGAACATTAAATATTTTACAATTTGTATATTTTTTTATTTTAAATATTTTAAAATATTCATGTATTTTAAATAAATTTTCTAACCATCATAGATATGTTCTGACAATTTGTAACGGCACTTTTTTTATAAAAAGCAAAAACAGTGTGCCCACTATCACTTTCTTCTTCATTCTTCCAAACCACTTTCTCTCTCTCTCCAATTCTCTTCTCTCCCTCTCTCTTAATTTCTCTCCCAATCT
>Ga0123342_1006017_pt1 | contig 17123 bp, 15 predicted proteins | sample Turbeawhitnodule_FD_89960 | JGI IMG/M metagenome (GOLD analysis project Ga0123342, IMG submission 89960) | Root nodule microbial communities of legume samples collected from Mexico - Turtle bean Mexico white nodule | ecosystem: Host-associated > Plants > Roots > Nodule | place: Mexico: Nepantla... | reverse complement strand
TGGCATTTGAACATGTAAAAGAACGTCTTCTTGGATCCTCTTGGCCATAACTCTATGGTTGGCCCAAATCTACCCTTTGGTGGGCTTGCATGTGGGCTTGTGCTTGGGCCTCTTCCATCATTTGAGGTGGGCTTTGACCTCCATGGGCGTCCTCTACTTGCACCTGCACCTCCTCTTGAACTTGTTGATTGGCCTCCATGTCCACTTGAGCTTGATCTCCATCAAGAAGGGTTACAGAAGCATAATGGAAAATTGTAGTGATGTTATCCTATTTCATAAAAAAGTATTGAGAAAACAGTAGGCAACAATCAATGTCCAAATATTCAATCTTGAATACACATGGTTGAGGATGGGCTTTGTTATCTTTTTTTCTTATATCATCTCATCAAACCCCAAGTTATGGCTCAGATTATTCAAAAGCCTTTCATATGCACAAGTGACAAATGAATATTTTGTTGATAAAGGGTGATCATGTGCTTTGAAGAATCCAAATCCAAGGTGTTTGATGAAAGGTTGGTGTTGCTGTTGTGTTTGGGTGGGATCTGGGTAGAATAGAATGTGATCCACTCCTTTGTTGAATCTAAAATTGATGTGATTTAAAACCTTTTTTGAAATCAAGTGTTTTTCCAACTAAGTGAAAAACAACCTGTTGTTTTGTCGAATCAACCGGTTGTTTTGCTCTTAGGAGTTTTGAAAAGATTGAAAACTGTTTTGGTTTGGTTGACTTAATTTTCAAGCCAAAACAATCAGTTGTTTCGTGGTTTCAACCGATTGTTTCTTTGAAAATCCTAACAGAATTTAGTTTTGAATGGTGAATCTGTTTTTAATGTTTTCTAACTGAATACGCTCATTCATTAATTGCTTTGACCAATCTTTCGAAAATATAAATGTTTGTTTATGTTTTCAAATAAGTAAAAAACTATTTTGAGAAATTCAGTTTGACAAATTTGATTATAAGATTTCAAGATTCACATCAAGTTTTGGATTTTCAAAGAGAGTGGAATAGGATTGCAATTGTATTCAATTCATATTGTATTGTGATCAGGTGTAATCCTTTCTAAACCTACTGTATTTCTGGTGTTGTGTTGCCAAGGAGTATTGTGTGTTATTGAGGTGTTCAAGATCAATACTCTTGGTGTGTTTTGCCAAAGGTAGTGTGTTTCTTGAAGGGTTCAAGGTCACTACTTTGGTGGTTTGTGTTTTTAATCTGGTTTGATTGCTTAGTGAATTACCCAGTGGTATTCTAGGGACTGGATGTAGCTCTTGGCTTAAGAGTGAACCAGTATAAACTGTTGGTGTATTTCTCTCTTACCCTGAACTCATTTAATTTTTGTTTTAAGCTTTGCTAGTATAAACAACCGATTGTTTTGAAGAAACAACCGATTGTTTTTCTGTTGCTTTGCTGTATAATTTGCTTAAATTCTTGGCTAACTTGATTCCTGTTCTGGATTCACACAAAGAATTTTGTTAAACCTGAAAAAGTTTTCAAAAACCCCTCTTAAACAATTCACCCCCTCTCGTTTAAGGCCATATATTCTTACAATTGGCATCAAGAGCTTGGTACTTGAAAAATATTCAAATTTGATCCTAAATTTTTTTTTCTATGGCTGATAAACTACCTTTTGGGGAGGGTGCTTTAATTAACAGACCACCTTTGTTTTGTGGTTTTAATTATCAGTATTGGAAGGTTAAAATGAAAATCTTTGTTGAATCTCTTGATAAAGGAATTTGTGATGCAATTGAAAATGACCCTTTTATTCCTAAATTTGAAAAGGATGGATGTTCTATTGAAAAACCATGGTCCCAATGGACTGATGCTGAAAATAAAAAGGCCAAGTTTGATTGCATTGCCAAGGATATCATAACCTCTGCTTTGAACTCAGATGAATTTTTCAGGATCTCACAATGTGCATCTCCTAAGGAAATGTGGGATACTCTAGAGGTCACCCATGAAGGAACAAATGATGTGAAGAGAGCAAGGAAACATACTCTAATACAAGAGTATGAGATGTTCAGAATGCTTAAAGGAGAATCAATTACTGAAGTACAAAAGAGATTCACTCACATTATCAACCATCTAATGAGTCTTGGAAAAACCTTTGACAAAGAGGAGTTGAACATCAAGATTCTCAAGTGTCTTGATAGATCTTGGCAACCTAAAGTCACGACTATCTCATAATCAAAGGACTGACATTTTTTACTACAACCTCCTTGTTTGGAAAGCTTAGAGAACATGAGTTGGAGATGAATAAACTCAATGTTCAACAAAGTGAAGACAAGCATGTAAGGAACATTGCTTTGAAAGCTTCCAAGCACAAGAATAAGCAAGACTCAAGTGATGAAAGTGAGGAAGAAAATCTTAGCTTGCTGTCCAAAAGTTCAGCAAATTCTTGAAGAGAAACCGCAACAAGGAATCCAACAAAAGATAGTTATGGAAACAAGAAAACTAGTAATTTCAATTCTAACAATTACACTTGCTTTGGTTGTGGAGAACAAGGGCATATAAAAGTTGATTGCCCAAATAAAGAAGGAAAAGAAAAGAAGTCAAGCAATAAGGAAAAGAAAGGGAAGTCAAAAAGAGCCTATATCGCTTGAGATGAAAATGAAGTTTCTTCATCAAGCTCCTCATCAAGTGAAGATGAAAAAGCCAATCTGTGTTTGATGGCTGAGGGAGATGATGATTCAAGCAGCTCAAGCAGTGTAAGTTCTTGTGCCTCATTTAATGTTGAAAACTATAGTCAATTACTTCAAGCTTTTAAAGAAACTCATGAAGAAGCTAACTGATTGACTCTCTTAAACAACCGATTGAAAGGGTTGAATAACTGGCTTGAAAATAAAGTCAAGACTCTTGAAGAAGAATTGGAAAAGTCAAAAACTGATTTTGAAAATCTTGAAATGCATTGCAAAAATTCTTCTCACTTGTGTAACTCTAAAGTTTGTGAAAATTGTAAAACTCTTGAGAGTAAGGTCCACTATCTTGTAAGAACTGTGGATAAACTTTCAAAAGGTAAATCCAACTTTGAAACTATCTTGGCATCCCAAAAATGTGTTTTTGGAAAATCTAGTTTGGGGTTTAATCCTCAAAACAAGAAAAATGAGATTTCAAGCCTTTATCAAAAGTGCCAGAAAAACAATCGATTGAAAGTATTTTGTAAATGAATAAAAGTTCTAATTTAATCCATGTTTAATAAGACAAATAATTAGATTTGTTTTACAATTCAATTCAATGCTGGTTTACCTGCATGGTAAGTTATAACAATCATTGTTTGAAGCATTGTTGTCAAAATTGCAATATATTTTACTCACAGGATTGCATGATCTTACAAGTTCACATCTTCAAAATTTTTCCCTGCTTTCTAATCTGGTGGGATTGGAGTAAGATTGCTAGACAAACTCATAGGATCAACAAGCTTGTAGAAGTTTGGACAATTTGGAGTCATAGCAAGGGTGAAAATTGCTCTTGAGGCAGCACCCAAAAGGGTACGTTCAAAGACAATTGACTAGAATTTTATCTCTACCTTTTCCACTAACAAATCATTGACTCCAAATCGAATTGTCATTTCTTAAGGATGAATAGTCATTTTGTATACATATCTACCTAGTGGCAGTTGGACCCACGTACTGTGAATTTCATTTTATCTTTGAATTAAAGTGTAAATATATATATATATATATGCAATAGAGAGAAGTGTTGAACTTTATGGTTGTCAATACTAACCAGAACTTTATGTTAAACAAATTATTAAAACTTGACAAAGAAATTAATCACTAGAATTTGTAAGATTATGCAGGTTTAATGAAAATAGTTCTGGTCATTGTTTCCTTTTTACAAAGGAAAACCAACTTTAGAATGTTTGATGCTTTGTTTTGGTCTGTTTGGTTTAAACTACTAAAACTGAAAATAAAACCAAATTAAGAACTTTTGTTTAGTTTTTTTTTGTTTGAGAATAACTGCTCGTGTGTGTTGAGAGGAAATTATGTATAGAAAGAAGGGTGTTAATACTAGGACATAAACATCCAATAACCTAAATTTTGAAAAGGTGTACAATATTTGCTCTAAAATTGATATTATAAGACTAACTAGAAAGTATTGAGTTTATCTCATAGGATATTTTGATATATATTTTTTACTTCAGTGTACAATCTTGTGCATAAATATACCTTCGACAATAATGTAAAAAATTGAAACATCCTTAATATTATTTATTTATTGTTACTTTAATTTATGTATTTTTTTTGTTAATGATAAAAATATGTAAAAGAAAATGCAATTTCAAGCAATTATATATAATTTTAGCATAATAAGAATTAGAGTTGAAAATTTAAATATTATCTATATTCTTCAAAGTATATATACATAAAAAAAATATTAATCAAAAGTAAAAAAGTAAAAAAAAACAAAAATACTAATCAAATTTATTTGTTTCTAAATTTGAAGAACCTAGTCCTCCATAAGATTTTACATATTTGTGTCTCTTCATGGACAATAACTCATGAAACATAAATTCATATATCAATATTATAACATTTAAAAAGTAATAGAACTTATATTACATAGTTTCAATAATCTCTTACATTTAAAAATCAAATGAACATTTGCTTGCATATATTGCTTTAAGAAAATATGTTTCAGAACATTTTGCTGCAATGACAACTAATTTGGTTCATGCATCCACCAATGAAGTATTAATATATTTAAATATTTATTGGTGTCTTTTATTTCATAATTATAATCATACAAATTCATTAACTTAAAATTATTTATTTCAGGCATCAGATTATGGAAGTGGTGCTCTATCACCTAATCAAGTGCTGGAAGCAAAACTGATTAGGGATGTATGAACTTTTGAACAATTATGTGTTGTAATTTTAAACTTGATTAGGGATGTATAAACCTTTTATGTGTTTTAATTTTCAATTACATATAAACTTTGAAACTTTATTATGTGTGCTTTAATTTTCAATGAAATGAATGAATGATTATAAATTTATACATTATTTTATTTTATTATGAAAAAATGGTGGTTAAATTTTATAATTGTATAAAACAGATTATAAAAAAGTGGTGGTTAAATTTTATTTATTCATAATTAAAATTACGTTAGTTAAAAACGCCACTACTTACATATATTATGGTGCCAGAATCTTTTTCAATGAATATATATTGCGACAGTTATAACTGACACTACTTACACTATGTTTAAAGTGGCAGGTGTTGCGACGGGTAGCGTAAAACCGCTAAATTAAACTTTGTGGTGACTAGTTTTATGGTGGTTTGGGAAACCGCCACAAGCGTATATTGTGACGGTTATAAACGTCAGTTTATACGAAAATAACCGCCACAATATACATTTTTTTTATACTGTGATTTTTATTTAATGATTTTCTTGTAGTATACATAATCTTGTTTAAAATTATTCTTTTCATGTACAACAAATTAACGATATTCTTGAACTTCTTCACTTTTATCTGCAATAGAATTATTTATAATCCTCTTAGTTTTTCACCTTTGTATCTATACCATGGAAGAAACACATGTTTTGAGTAACATTCATCTATATAATTTCTCACAGTATGCACACTCCTTTCCATTGTTCTCATTTCATTATTTTCCTCTACCTTGAAATAATATTTTGCTATTCACCATCACATTACTTGCCATTTATCGTTCTTACTGAATGACAAGAGAAAAGAAACAAATTTATATTGGCTAATGGTCCCATTAACAACATTTGTGTTTTGATCATTGAGTCCTTTCAAAAAACATAAAACGTACTCATACTCTTTATTCTTCAGGATGTTATTGGTTAAAACGCAACTGCACTTGATCTTACATACGCATTCAAGAGTTGGCCTTAAATATTATAGTTCTTCCCATGGAGTTTTCAAATCAATGTAAATTCGTATGTTCACCTTGTCTCATGGAGTGTATTTCTTGTAAAAGATCTGAAATCTCCTGAAATGGTTTCCTTTTGAAAAACTCACGCAGATCTTCGCATAGTATCCTTGCTTTTTCTATGTATATAACACTTTGTGCTATTTGCGCATTCATAGTTTGTGTCATCCAAGATATCACCTTCATATTGCATATTTCCCTTGCTTCACGGAGAGGAGTACCAGATTGCGGAACATGAAGACTTCCATCAACGAGCTTAATTATGTTTATTTTTTGAAAGAAGAGTGTGTTGCATAACCCTACTCCATGCATGATAGTTTCCACCATCAAGTTGTAAGTTGATCAAGACCATTCCTGGGTTTTCTCCAGGATGAAGATAATAAGGACTGCCAAAATTCTGAGAAGCATCTAGGTTGTTGTTGATCCCCATAACAAACGAAAGAAGCAACAAATAAAAAACTAGAAGTCAAGAAACAAGAAATCAAAATCAAGAAAGGTAGATACGGCGGAAGCAGAGCTGAGATTAACCCACTCTGATACCATAATGGATTTTGGTATTCATGGGTAGCTGGTTCAGAAGCATTAGACACTGGTGCATAAACGTTGGACACTGTGATGGGTAGACACTCTATCCCAGAAAGGCTATAGACGCTTTGTGAAGATGGTATCAGACGCAGAGATAGACACTCAGCGATAAACCAATGGTAGACGCTCTTCGTAATCGGCACTAGACGATCATCATGCAAATGATTATGTAGTGTGTATAACACGACAAAAGAAGAAGAAGGAGAAGCGAGAGAACAAGAAAGAAGATGAACAGAAAGTTTATTTTATTTTCATATGTGAAAAGAAAACGTGTACATGCGTTATATAGACGCTTTGTTAACACAAAAAGAAACAAAATAACAGAACAATAACTGAAATACATATAACAGAACTTAATATGCACCCAAATCTCAGTTAACAATGTCAAAATAAGAACCAAAATGAAGGATACAATTCAGGGATTAAACCACGCTGATGCAGTTACAATCTAAGCAAACTGCCCAAAATAAAATTCTTGGGGATGGAAAATTCAGTGTTTACATAGTGAAGAAACGAAACAAATTTGTACATTTCTGAAGCTTTAGCTTTCCTTTCTCGTTATCCTAACCTCAATTACCGCAACAAACATTTGGATTTGTATTATACCAATTTGTACACGTAACTGCTTCTCTTTCTTTATTTGCAGGCCAAAAGAAACCTTCCACACCAAACCAAGACTACCTTATATTACAACATTACACGAGCAATGTTTCTGAAACCCTTATCTTCTCTATGCCTTGCTTTGATTTCTTCTGCACACCTCAGGGTCCTCTCAATGTGGTACCCTCCTCCAATGCTGACTTCCCTCTCTAAATGGCAGCAATAGCTCTCAAAAACACTCACATTTACATGCAATTTGAAATCCATCAAGAAAAGGAAATCCAGTTCCAACTTGTTCAGTTCATTAGTTGTTAACCCACCAACTTTTCCAAAGTAGGAATTTCTATAGTTCCTGCCAAACATTTTTATTAACACATCATAACCTGAATTTCAATCCAAGCTAATTGGATGATTTAGAAATTGATGCATTATCAGACACTAGCAACATAGACCAAATTAAAATCTTAAAAATTTTGTCCCTTTCCTCAGTTGTTGGCAAGTGATGTCAACATTAAGATTGACACAAACAACTATTGACAAGTACAAATCACAAAATGATGCAAGATAAAAAGTATAATTGAAGGCAGGTTAATTAATTTGATGTGTGTGAACAAATGCGAAGAAAACTTACATGTCTTCAACATACTTGGAGGCACACATGATTGTTGTAATGAGAAGTCTATGCACATTCCTAGGATTGATTCTGAATCCTGGGTTGTTATGGCAAAACCTATCAATATAGACATAGGCCACAACATACACCGACGGTATTGCACGAGTGTACCTGAAAATTCTCTCTAGATAGGATTGAATTGTCATGTCTGGGATATCCCTGCAATAAAAGATGTTTGTGCTAAGGGCCTTGGATAAAGACCAAGAACCATTCTTCACGATCCTCTCTGTTCTGGCCATGCTCCTCTCAATCAGCGAAGCCAGAACATTTATGACTAATGGGGTGCTAGAATCCTCTTGGTAGGAGTAGGAATACAAATCTGATCGAAGCTTTCTTGGGGAAATTGTCAGATAGGAAGAAGAAGAAGCCATGAGTGAAAAGGAAAGTTGGTTTGGTTTTATTTTTCAACAGCCTCTGGCAGGAATGGGTCTAAGGGGCTTTTGCTGTGTGAAGGTGGGGTTTTGATAGTGTAGAAAGTTTTAGAAGAAGACTTTATATGTAAAATGAGAGTAATGGAGAGTGATGAGAGAATAAGTGAAGAAGTGGGGGAGTTGGTGTTGGAGAGAGTGAATAAAGAAAGAGTGAAATGACAGGGATTTTGGTCACTTGGAAGGTGAGTGGAAACTTGAACTGAAAGATAATAAAATTAAACCCATGAAGATATTATTAGATATGAGTGTGCCTGGTCTTTTTAAGGGCAAAGTACAAACAAAACCAGCTAAGCGTTTTGCATTCTAAAACATTTCTGAGTGAGTGTGTCGTAGAAATTTGAGGTATCGCAACAGTGTTGTGAAGGGAAAGAATGGGAATCAAGTGGAGAATTGATTGGTGCTAGGATGGTAGGTTATTTGGACCCACAAATTTAGGGAGGCATTTAAGCATTGACCCTTGCCTTCGAGATTTGTGCAGTTTGAGAGTTCCAACTATGAGCATTCTAGTGAGATATCTAGATACTACCACACATGCATGGGGCTTGACTCATCTTAGATCGTACAATCTTGGTTTTGCAACTTGCACCCGTAACACGTGTACCTTATGTATTCTACTTTTTGTTGTTTACTCTATTGCTTCGTTATATATATATATATATATAAAGACGTCAATATGACAACCAATAGGTTACACACGCATAGAATATACTAAAAGTGTTCACTATGATAGAACTCGTAATATATGAGGTTCATCTATGAATAAAACAAAAATAATTAGAAAAAAAATAGTTTTCTTATTATGTCGAATACTTGAAAATATGTTTGTGTGAAATCAATAGAGGTAGTATATAACGTCCTAAAGATTTTAACTGTAACAGATATATGTGAATAATTTTTTTTATATAAGATAGCTAATGTTTATATATAGATGTCCCTCAGGTAAAGGAATTAAAACAACTAAGGTAATCTATTACAACGTCCTAAAGATTTTAACTGTAACATATATGTGAATAAAAAAAATATATAAGACAGCTAATGTTTATATATAAAGTCCCTCAGGTAAAGGAATTAAAATAACTAAGGTAATCTATTACAAGGAAAAAGACTCAATACAATTGAGTCAAGTAAAAAGAAACTGTAGAAATACAAAAATGAAAAGAAAGAATTAGGACTTTCACCCAAAAACTTCAATTATACTTGTTCTAAGTATCATAACACTCACATTTTTTTTGGATTTGCAAGTGTTTTACTGGGCAACCTGAACCTTGCATTTGTTGTTGGTTTATGGTGCTAGCTAGCTGTCCAATTTGTGTTTTCAATTTGTTAATGCAAGCTTTAGTTCTTTGCTAAATTGCACAGTATGCATGGTCACTTGGCCCATAAATAATGGCTCATTTTTTGGAACTAGATGAGGGAAACACAAACTGTCATTTCTCTTGTGCACCTTATATGGTTAAAATTGTTAGTTTAAATTTAAAAATTATGCTTTTACATGGTAGAACCAAATATTAAGTGTTGTAGTTAAAAATACATAATAGAAATAATCATTTGGATTGCTTTGAAAGATTTGTGTTATTTCATTACAATAAATAAAAAAGTTACTTCTTGAAAGGTTGAGTTAAGGAAGTAAAAGTGTAGAAGAGTCCTATAAGGATTTTTTTTAAATGCGACATTAAGGGGAAGTATTTTAAGTCAAGACGATTTCATCAAGAATAGGAAACAGACATACTTCATATTGGGTTTGCATATAATAAAGTAGTTCATTTTAATACTTTCCACTTACCTTTTGGGATTGTTTATGAATTTAATCCTTTGACCCTTCTTGATTTATTCCCCCTTCCAACTCTAAGGAACATGAGATGTGTAAAGATTCAAATGAAATAGAAAAATTTATAAACGACATATGTGTTAAAGACAAATAAGAGATACTGAGATGTTAAAATATGAAGTGCTGCAAGTAAATGAAGTAAATATTGAGTTTCAACCAACCCATGTCACTTTTATAAGTGTAATTACTGGTTGTAACTTTTTCACATGTGTTGTAACCAATCTTATGTTTCACATAGAAAGGTGATCATGAGTTTTTCCTTGGTTGTTTAAGGAATTACCAATGTGCTTTTCCTAATTTTAAGGAACTACCATGTGCTAATATAGTTTATGAGTTAACTGTAAAAAAATGAAAGTTGGAACAATGAAAACTCGCTCAAAACTCGTCTAAGACTCGTCCAGGCGAGTTCACTCCACTGAACTTGGACTTTTTCTCATCAAACTCGTCAAGTAAGTAATAACTTGCCTAGGCGAGATGTCACTTAGCTAATCCCCAATTATGTTAAATATGAGATGTGAGGCATAACCCTAAACATCATTGGGAAAATAGAAAGAGATAGAAAACCCTAGAGGAGGCAATCGTCAAGGGAAAATATCCTAGATCTTCTTTTCTTGCTTTCCATGTTTGTAATGGAAAACATAAATGGTTAATTCTTCCCTTTGGGATTGGGAGTAATCTGTTATAACTCTTATGTTCCATTTACTATAATATTTCAATTCTTGATTGATGATTAGTATTATCATTTTATTCTCAAAGCTTGAATTATTCATGATTTTGATCCTTAGATTTGTCAAGAAAGTACATATAAGAATCTGACCTAAATGATAATGCTTAACATATTTGAATTCTAGAAATAGATTTGAAATGTTAATTTCTTTATAACATCTAGTCGTAATGATAAGGAGCTTTAATAAATATGCGAGAAATCAATATTTAGGAGTCTTTGTTAATAATTTTGTGTGTGAGTCCATATGAATGATTTTTATATGTGCATCAATATCAATGAAGACTAAATATTATAATCTTCTGTAAGAATACAAACGAGTGAGAAGGATGAACCTCAATCCCAATTTTCCCAATTGAATCACACAAATCTATACTTTACTTTATTTACATTCTTGCAATTTCATCATACACAACAAACTTTTACATATTAATATTATACTTGAGAATTCAACTATTCCTTGTGGGTCCGATATTTATCCTTAGGGACGAATTTCTTACTTTTGACATGATATACATATTGAAAAAAAGTCATCAAGTTTTTGACGTTCTTGTCGGGGAACAATTTTAATTTTTCAGTACAAAATCCTAAATATTGTGAATATATGAATTGTTTTTTGTATTTTTTTAATTTTTGTTTTAAAAGTTTTTTTTTTGTTGCTAATTACTCCTTGTGCTAATCCTTGAGTGAGTTTTCTTATATGATATTAAGGGTCAGGTTTCCAAGGACCAATTACATTTGAATCAGAAAATGAAAAGACAAATCATAAGAACAAGGTTAAAAAGAGAAAAGAAAAACAAGGAGAAATTATAAAAGAATCCTCAACTACTTCTTCCCTTCCCATTGAATTTATTTAAGAAAATATTATGGCTGAAGAGCAACCACCACAACCTAGGATAACACTTGGAGATTATGTTATGCAGTAAGAGCCAAAGCATTTTTCTAGTATTGCAATACTTACTACCACCAAGGCCTTGGAGATGAAACTTGCATTCCTTGGTTTGATCAGTACCCATCAATTTACAACAATGGACCATGAGGATCCCTATACACATTTTTCTACATTCTATGAATTGGTGGGAACCATGGGTTTTCCATCAGGTGATATTGAAATTGATTATTGCGTTTGTTTCCTTTCTCATTGACTTAAAAAGCTAAGGAATGACTCAAATCACATCCAAATTACAGTCTTACCCTTATCCCACTACATCAAAGCAAAGTCTGATATTTCTATGTTTAGACAAGGATTATATGAAGTCTTTTGTGAAAGATGGGAGAGATTCAAAGTGATGCGGAGAAAATTCCCAAATCATGGTTTTAAAGGTATTGCGTAATTGAATATCTTTCATAATGACCTCAGATATGATACAAAAATGCTTTTAGATGTTGCAGTTGGTGATACAATGATGGTTGTTGATGTAGAACAAGCAAAAAATATTATTGATGCATTGACATCAATAGTTTATCGAGCCCATAATAATAGATAGGTTGAGCCAAAGAAAGGGATGTTGGTCTGTATTACTTCAAATGCAATTTTGGCTCAAAATAAAATTCTAACACAGCAGATTGAAGCATTGACTAAGCAGATGTCTAAGATGCCGCAACAATTACAAGTTGTGCATTTTTATCAAAGCCAGACTCAATCCATGAAGTGTGATTTTTGTGGAGGTGATCATCTAAATGGTCACTGTTCTTTTAAGAATAATCCATCTGAAGAAGAGGTCCATTACGTGAGCAATCAGGAAAGGCAGGGAGGTTTCTCCAACAATAATAACTATCAGAATAATATGCCTCAAGAATGGAAAACCAATAAGAACCAAAGTTTTGGGTGGAAACAAGATGTTGGATCATCCAATAGGCAAGCTTCTTTTCAATAACAACCACTTTATTCTTCAATTCAAGAAAGACTAAGAAAAATTGAGGACACCTTGGAGAAAGTCATGCAAGCTTCTTTGGCCAGTCAAGAGAATAATAAAACGACAATAAGAGATTTAGAAACGCAGGTGGGACAAATTGCTAAAAAGTTGGTAGAGAGACAGAGTGGTAAGTTTTCAGCTAACACACATACCAACCCCAAGGAACATTGTAATGTAATTACCACTAGAAGTGGTATAGTAGTAGGAGAAGAGATTTGTGATAATTTAGTTGATGAGGAAGTAAGAAAAGATGAGACTGAGGAAACGAAAAATAAGATTGAGGAAGAGAAGAATAAGATTGAGGATGCAAAAGAAAAAAGAAAAAAAATGTATATATAAAAAAGAAAAAGAGAGAAAACTTGAGAAACTAGAGAAAAGTGCTCCAATTCTGGATTTACCTTATCACATGCTCCATCAAGGAAGAATAAAGAACAACATTTTATCATATTTCTTGATATCCTTAAGAGATTGGAGATAAATATCCCTTTTTCTAAGATTTGGAACAGATGCCGACATATAAAAAAATCATGAAGGGGTTGCTAACAAAGAAGAGGAGCTTCATAGATGAAGTGACTATAGAGATGGAAGTCGGTTGCAGTGCTATTATTCAGAAATCCTTGCCCTTAAAATTCATGGATGCAGGAATTTATAATATTTCAGTAGTCATAGGTACTTTATATGTGGACAAGGCTTTAATGGATTTGGGAGCTAATACCAATTTAATGCCTCTACCTATGCTAAAAAGGATAGGTGATTTGGAGTTTAAACCCACCAAGATGACACTATAGTTAGATGATAGATCAATCAAGTATTTGTATAGTGTGGTTGAAGATGTTTTTGTTAAGGGGGACAAATTCATATTTGCTATGGATTTTGTTGTGATGGACATAGAGGAGGACAATGAGATTTCGTTGATACTTGATAGACCCTTCATAAAAACTGCTAAAGTTATTATTGATGTTGATGAGGGAAAGCTTAAAGTGAGAGTTCAAGATGATGAGGTAACTTTTAATATTTTATGTGGTTTGAAACATTCTATTGCAGGGAAATATTGCTTACAAACAAATATATCAAAAGAAGTATTTCCTGAAACCAAAAAGCAGTTGGACCTTTCAAATTTATTAGAGAAAGTTATACATCATTGTACCTCAAAAGTAGATAAAAAGAAGAAATAGCTTATACTAGAATATGTAGAAAAGCAACCCAATAATAAAGAACCATCTACATCAGGTATAAAAGAGGAAGACAAAGTTCAGAAGGATGCAATTATAGTGAAGGATGAATTTAGACTTAGTCAACCAATAATGTTTATAAGTGTTGAGCTAAAATTTCAACCTAGAAGGTTGAAGACAAAAATGTCAAGTTTATGGGTGATCAAAGAAAGAAATTGAGAAGTGTCTAATTTTCGTAATATTTCATATTAAAATATAGGCACTTATGAGGATTTATTGCTAATTTATATAAAAAATAATCCCTAATTTATGAATTTATACCTTTTTACATATTTTATGATCTTTATTTGAATAAGAACATTTTATTCCCAAATTTGGTGTTAATTGCAGGTTTCTAAGGAGGATTGAAGATTTGGAGTAAAGGAGAATGATTTGATCTAAAATGAGAAAGTAGGAAGGTCCCATGATAGAGAAAAGTGATGAAAAAGAAAATTTCGCAACAGGAGTATCTCGCTTGAGCGAGAATGCTCCAGGACTATTTTCGGAAATCAACGCCTTTCTCGTTCAAGCAAAAATTCCTTGCTTGAGCGAGAATGCATTAGACACTTTATGTTTTATCACTTAGCCCATCAGCGTGACACAGGAAGCCACCTAATCCTAGTAAATTAGGTTAAATAGGGGGCTAGAGGCTCAACCCTAGGGTGCCAGATTGAGAGGAAAACACCATTGAGTGAATTGTAACCCAATTAGGAGAATAGAAGGTGCTAGAAGTATGAGTGGCTAATTCTATCCTTTGGGATTGGGAGTAATCTGCTTGAACTCTTATGTATTGAGGTGATATCTTATATTAAAATATTCAGTTCTTGATTGATTATTGGTATTGTTGTTTTACTTCTAAATTTTTGTGACAAATTGAGAATCTTAAATCTGACCGAGAGGTATTTTTATGGTTCGAACCTAAATAACAATACTTAACATATTTGAGTGCTAGAGATAGAATTGAAATGCTAATTGCCATTAACGTCTCAGTGTGATTCTAAGTTGGTTTTATAAGTATGCAAGAGATCGATATTTAGGAAACATTCTTAAGGATTTTATATGCAAGAGATCGATATAAATGAATTTTCTGCGGGTGTCAATTTCAATCAAATAACTTAATATTGACATGCTAATCAAATACATGAATGTGAAAGAGATGAAACCTAATCCTTATTTTTCCAACTTGAAGCAACTAATTCTTTGTTTGTTTTCTTATTAATCAGTGCCCATACAATCACTTCAACACTCTTTTTATTGTTTTGTTTTCTATTTAGCGATTATTGTACTCGATAATTCATTGTTCCTTCTGGGATCAATATTCGTCCTTAGGGACAATTATTAATTCTGACAATGCGGTGCACTTGCTGCAGAAAGTCATCAGAAATCATGGTTGGTGGAACTATTGAACTTGAAATCCCATATTTTAGAAAAGCTAAAATTATAACCAAGAAATTGTTGCAACAAAGGGTTTGTCTACCTTGAAAGAAATAGGTGTCAAACTATATGACGTTAAACAAGCGCTTTTTGGGAGGCAACCCAAGATAAATTTTTATTTCTTTATTATTATTGTTTAATTTTATTTTTTCGCTTTGATACTAATTGGTAAACTCCATGTTATTTTTCAAAAATTAGAATTGTTGTGCTGAGAAACTCGCCTATGCGAGATACAGCTCGCCTGAGTAAGTTGAGCGTTTCAAAATTGTGTGCTCACGAAATTCAATCCCCGTATGCCTCTAGATCAGTTTGGAGCTTATGTAGCATGGACTGGGAACAGGTACTATTTTTTTGGGAGGGCTTGTCCAGCAGATGATGCAGGACCATCTACAGGTGTAGATAAGGAATTTAATACAGAGTTGGATGAATTGGTAAGAAGAGAAGATTGACCATAAAAGAAGAACAAAAACATGGTTTAATAGTTATTTCTTTTCAGTTGTTTAAATTGCTTATATTTTTTAGTTCTTTAGTTTGCTTTTTTTTTCTTCTTTTGTTATTTCCTTTCAGTTGTTTAATTTGCTTAAATTTTTATTCTTGAGTTATTTTTCAGTTTTAATTTAATTGTTGAGTTGTTTTTCTAGTTTTATTTTTTCTTAAATAATATTATAAGAACTGTAATATTAATTTGAATTGTGGAAAACATATTAATCAAACTTTATGTTTAAATATTAGAATAGTGAAATGAATTAGACACGGTTTGGAAAAGAAAATGTGTTGAATCCATATTCAAATGTGGTTGAAACTATGATACATGAAAATTTAACAAGATGATTAATTGGAATAGAGAATGGCAAACAATAAGGAATTAGATTAATTAAGCCAAGTGAGTGTGTGAATCTTAAATAGTTGACAGTTTCATTGATGAATTAACATTCGTGGTTGCTTAATTTTTATTTTATATTACATCATAAAAGAGCATGAAAATGATTAAGGAATTTGTGTTAATTAGGAATCCAGGGCCAAATTTCAACCTTTATGTAAATTGAATTCATTTTTGTGACAACTGATGACTTTTTACGGCAAGTGCACCGCGTTTGTCAGAAGTAATAATTGTCCCTAAAGACGGATATCGATCCCACAAGGAACAGTGAATTATCGAGTACAATATTCGCTAAATATAACAATAAAAAGAGTTTGAAGTGATGATGTTGGCACTAATCAATAAGAAAGCAAACAAAGAATTAGTTGCTTCAATTGGAAAAATAGGATTAGGTTTCATCTCTTCCACTTTCATGTATTTTGATTAGTATGTTAATATTAAGTTCTTTGATTGAAATTGATGCCCGTATAAAATTCATTTATATCGATCTCTCGCATATAAAATCCTTAAGAATGTTTCCTAAATATGGATCCCTCGCATATGTATAAAAACAACTTAGAATCACACTCAGACGCTAATGGCAATTAACATTTCAAGTCTATCCCTAACACTCAAATATGCTAAGTATTGATGTTTAGGTCCAAACCCTAGAAATACCTCTCGATCAGATTTAAGATTCTCAATTTGTCACGGAAAGTTAAAAGTAAAACAACAATACCAATAATCAATCAAGAACTGAATATTAATATATAAGATATCACCTAAATACATAAGAATTTGAGCAGATTACTCCCAATCCCAAAGGGTAGAATTAGCCACGCGTACTTCTAGCACCTTCCATTCTCCCAATTGGGTTACAATTCACTCTATGGTGTTTTCCTCTCAATCTGGCACACTAAGGTTGAGCCTCTAGCCCTCTATTTATCCTAGTTTTCTAGGGTTAGG
>Ga0123342_1006016_pt1 | contig 17124 bp, 14 predicted proteins | sample Turbeawhitnodule_FD_89960 | JGI IMG/M metagenome (GOLD analysis project Ga0123342, IMG submission 89960) | Root nodule microbial communities of legume samples collected from Mexico - Turtle bean Mexico white nodule | ecosystem: Host-associated > Plants > Roots > Nodule | place: Mexico: Nepantla... | reverse complement strand
TAGTTTGAAATACTAATTAAAATCAAACTACTATAGATTTGATGAATAGTCAAATCAGTAAAAATAAAAAATATTGATACATAATAATAATAACATTAATAGCAAAAATAAAAAAATAAAAAACACAATAATTATAAAAATAAAATATTAGATATATAATAATAAAAATAAAATATAAATATACATTAAAAACAAAAATAAAAAATGCGGATACTATAGTATTAATAATGGTGATTATATAAAACAAATAATGGAGATTACATGACATTCATTTTTAGTATTTAAATATTTTTTTAATTTTAATATATAATTCAGATTAAAAGGAATATTAAATGTATATCTCGTTATAGAATTTTTAATTTTAAAATACAATAAAAGATAACATAGAAATATAAAATATATACACACAAAATATATTGTTATAAATGATAGAATATTTAAAATCACATACAATATTGATTATTCTTTCTCAGTCTCTTTACTTTTTCTTTCTTATGTAGTATGGAATTTTCCTAAATTATACTATAGTATATTATTTTAACTAGTTCATGATTTTCAGAGTAATTCGAGTCTTAGTTTCCAAAAAAAAAATTAAAAAAATTGAAAAATATTAATTTAGTTTTAAAAATTAAATTTGAAAAGTTAAAATAAGTATTTTAATATTTAAGGTTTAAAATTTAAGATTTAAAGATTAAAACTATTTTGAGCCCTTTAAATTTAGTGTTTATGGATTAAAATAATATATATTTTTAACTTTAAGAAATTAAAAAAAATTAAGTTTGGGAAAACTATTAAACCTTTAAAATAAAACCAATCCAAACAGAAAAATTGTACTACCAAATTATTCATTATTTGCATACAAGGTTTCTTTTCATTGTTGGGATTATCATTACAAGAAAAAAAAAATTAATGTGGATTATTTAGCGGAAGTTAATATAACTATTAAAATTGATTTAATTAATGAAGATTTTTTTTTTTAAACCTCAATAAAATAACGAAGATTTTTTAACTTTAGGTAAATTTCAAATGTTCATTTTAAAATTTCAGCAAAATAATGAAGGTCTTTCTAACCTTCGTTAATTTTCAAAGGTTTACTCTAAACCTCAGTATAACAGAGGTTTTTTAACCTTCATTAATTTTCAAAGGTTTATTTTAAAACATCTGCAAAATAACTGAGGTTCTTTTAATCTTTGTTAATTTCCAAAGGTTTATTTTTAAACATTCGAAAAATAAAAGAGATTTTTTTAATTTTAGTTAATTTTCAAGGGTTTATTTTAAAACTTCCACGAAATAGCAGAGGTTTTTTTTACCTTAGTTAATTTTCAAAGGTTTATTTTAAAATCTCTGCAAAATAACATAGGTTTTTTTAACCTTGGTTAAGTTCCAAAGGTTTATTCTTAAACTTCATCAAAATAATGAAGATTTTTTTAATTTTCGTTAAGTTTGAAAGGTTTATTGTAAAACATCAATAAAATATTTTAAATTTTCTCAAATATCAATAAATAAATATAATTAATTTTTTTATAAACAAATAATTAAAAATATAATTTTAATATATTTGATAACTAATTTCTTAATTTTTGAAAGTGTAAGTTTAAACATGTAATTTTTTTAAATATTCTTAATCTTAAATATTTATTAAATTATAATTAATTAATTTTTTTTATAAAAATATTTTCATTATAAATTCACTATAAGAAAAACTGTTTTTTTTTTTAACTTTTTCAAATATTTATTTTGAAACCTTAGGAAAACACTCTACACTTTTGCAAATTGGAGTGACAAAAAACATAATTGTAAGTCTTTTAATGTTTTTTCTTTGTCTTTTTCGTTACTTTCCCGTTTTCTCTTCCACAAAATCAATTTCTGGTTTTCCTCCTCCTCCACAGAGTTGCTTCTGCTGCTCCGCCACGGACCTGCTTCTACTGCTCAACCACAGACTTGCTTCTGTTACTCCACCATGAAATCGCTTTTCTACAAAGGTAATCGGTTTCTTCTTCCTCTTCTCAGTACATATTTTAATTATTCAGGGAGGAAACACACACGCTGACATTCTCTCTCTCACACATGCTCCAAGATACGCTCCACCACCATCGTTCTCTCTGGCGAACGCAACACCACCGTCATCACCATTATTTTGCTCTCTTTTTTCATTATCCTTTCTCTGTTTCCATTTTTTATTTCTACTGTGGGCGTTGAATTTCTGATATGCTCGTGTCGTGTTCGGATTTGAACAATTGCTATTGCTATTGTTATTGACCATGTACAGGTTGTTGTTTTATGTACCTATTTTTTTCAAATCCAGATTATTAATAGTGTATTGTCTTATCTCCTAATTATGAGAGCTCATTTTCTCATATTCTAGAGACACTAATAGAATCTTCTGTTGAAATTGTAGAGATTTTTAGGTAGGGAAGGAGGAAAGGAAAACATACTACTGAATAATTGGAAATTGATATGTTTTGGTATATCCTAAATATATAACATCTGCCTTCATGTATTAATGAGAAATAATTCATTTTAAAACTGTGAAGAGTTGTTTGGTTCTAGTCACAATTTTAAAATTGTAGTGGTCGTAGTTGGGCTGGCAACTTACACGGTATATTTTGCAAGGAAGAACACATCTGGTTGAAAGACAGGTTTTGTGAGTGGATACCTTTATGCAAACAATCTTTTCTCAGATTTTTCATTGTGGAGCCAAAAGTATAACAATGATAATATCATGTTGACACATTGCATAGACGACAGATTTAATTTGTGATTAAAGTTTATCGAAATTAGGAACTGGTGTGTTTGTTTGATCAGCTTATTTAGCCACATGGTTAGATTTAAATTGTTGATGTTGCTTACATGTTATGGCTGTTAATTCCGTTGTTTTAGTGTCATATAGTTCCTTGTTGAATAAGTGCTTTAGTGAGGTAGCATCATGTTCATTGTGTTTTTTTTCTCATCTATTTGAAATTCATGATTGTCCTATTTAGCTTCTGTTATAGCACAGACTAATTATGATTTTGAATTTACTTTGAATCTTTCTGACAACAAATTTATCAGGAAAAAGTTGTCAAAGAATTTGGTATACCCACTCAGTATCAATGTTTTTGGTTGTGAGCAAAGCATCAAAACAACACATACAGCCAAATAGAGCACTGACACCTCAGGAAGAAGCACAATTAGTAAGTAGAAAGGACTTCAAGTGTTGTTTTCATAAATAGCTGGTTGGCTGCCATGTTTTTATTAGCTTAAGGTTAAACATATTAACTTCATTTATAAGCATAATAATTTGTAAATTTGAAGACTAATCTCTTTGTTTTCTTCAATACTATGGATGCTTGTTTAGGATACTCCAAATGTGTATCAACATGTCTAATGTTTGCAAACATGAAATGTAGATATATTTATGGGGTATGATAGTATATAATAAGAAAGACTCTTAGTTATTAATAAATAGTGTGAAATAAGTGTGGAGTGACCTTACAATGCTACGAGACTTTTGTGGTGTACTGTTTTTAAGCTTTGTTGGTAGAAGTTGTTTTCTTGGCAAGTTATCAATATAGCCGCTCTTACCTTGGTGGGAAAAATTTCCTCTTTACTCACTTGTTTTCTGAGTTATATAATTCATTTGTTTGTTGTTCAGTTTTTAATACTTTTGTAATTTGGGGTGGTTTTGTTTTTCCAAACAATTAGTGGTTTATGGTAGGATCCAAAAAACACCATGTGACTTCTATTTTGTTTCTAACTACTAACCTAGCTCCCTGCATCATTGTTGAAACTACCTTGACTTTTTGTGTTCTTTGCCTCTCTAGCATAGATCTTTGTTCTTTACACCACAACACACTTCTATTAGTTTTTCATATGTTTGCATCCATTGCTTGTTGGTCTTTGTTTTATTTAATTTTATGCTACCTTTCTCATTTCACTGTTAATGAAATTTGTGTATTTTCTTAACTTTACTGCTCTCTACTTTGGTCTCTTTGATGTGTTATGTCAAGGTATGTCACGTGCTCGCCCAAAAAATCTAGTGTATTCCGTTTTTATCTATTAATTTTATTTATTCTATTTCATTCATGTGTTCTTATACTATTAATTATGGAAATGTCCTTTATTTTTTGCCATTTATCTATTAATCCCATTTTTTCAATATCATTCATGTTTATCTCATATCTATAATTGGGGTGGTTGAAAAACTATTTAGTGTTATCTTATTTTAACTTTATTTTTTTTAAATGATGAGGCTTATAACTGTAATTATAGAGATGTAGTATAAATATACCTTATTTATCGTATAAGAAAGACATTTTTTCTATTTTATGCAAGTTCCAACAAATAGTTTTCTTTCTCTCAAAATTTCATTTGATTATGGCATGATTATTGTGTGCGATAGCAATAGGTGTTAAACCCAACATTGCTAACCACCCAGACTAACTCCCTTGCACCACCACATGAAAAACCTGCATCTAGAGAATGTATTAATAGCCCAAGACGCATCCACACCTGCACCTTTTATGTATACCTTTCCTTGAAATATAAAATTACCTATTAAATTATCATAATTTATTTTGTTTAATATTTTTTTCAATTAATTTTTTTAATAGTTTTCTATTTTAAATCAAATTAAAGAAATTGTTAATGATAATTATTTATAGAAATAAATACTGGATTTGTAAGTGACATGCATGTGTGACATCCAATTAAACATACAAGTGTCATTGTATAGTATCATTAAACCAAAAGTAGTGAATATCAATAGCTGCTAAATGTTAGTAATCCCAATCATTTTTCATTGAGGAGGCATGGCCTTTGAAACATCAAAACTGCTTACAATGATAGGATATATAATTGTAAAATCATTATAATAAAAGAAGTTTATGAGTAGGGAGAATTCAAATGGGTCATTCTCTCTTCTTTTTCAGTTCTTTTGATGAACCAAAGGCACTTGCTTCCAAGGAGCTAAGTCAAAGGAAATCCTAGTGGTTGTTAGAGGCATAAGGTACATGAACTTTTTGTTGTTTATTAATGATATACACTTGATAGGTTCTTGATACCATATACCCTCATATACTATTGCTCTTTCAACTACTAATAGTGAGAGCTATTTCTTTTACCACTTTCATATCTTCTTCATACACTTTGCACAACTTATTAATACATTTTTTCCACTCTTGTTGACACATGTTTTTTTTTAAAACTTTCATGCTAGGTTTGCTTTATTTTTATCAAACATTTCCATTTAGATATGGATAAGTCTTGGATTAACATGCCTCGAAATACATGTCAGTACATGGATGGATTGAATAAATTTTTGGACTTTGCATTTGCTAATAAAACCATTGAGGGTAAGATAATTTTCCCATGTCCAAAATGCAATCTTAAAAAATGGCAAACTCGAGAAACAACATATGAGCACTTAATTCTTCATCCTTTTCCAAAAGGTTATACATTTTGACTTCTACATGGCGAGACAAGTTTTGTACAAAATACGACTGAAACACCTCCAATTTTCTAATAAAAAATGAGCATAAAGTTTTTTGTAATAATTCCATTCGTGTCGTGGTTAATGACGCATTCAAGATTTTTTTTTTCTATGATGATAACGTGGAGGATGATGAGGATATGCGTCCTATATCAAGTCAAATGATGCCTGATGAAATTGTTGAGTATCTGAATTTTATGCATAATGGACAACAAAGTTTGTATGAAGGATGTGACACATATTCTAAACTTTCTTTCTTGCTCAAATTTTACCACATCAAATGTCTTTGTAGAATGACTGACAAGGAAATGTCAATGATATTGGAGTTGTTAGCAGATGCTTTTGATTATGCTAAAATTCCATGTTCATTCTATGAAGCTAAGAAAATCATTAATAAGCTTGGTCTTCATTACACCAAAATTGATGCTTGCCCAAATGATTGCATATTGTACTATGGAGAAGACAAAGACAAAGAAGTTTGTAAGAAATGCAATGAATCTAGATGGAAAAGAAGAAAGAAGAACAAGACTGTTGATGGTACTACAAAAAAGCAAAAGAAAGTTCCTACTAAAGTTTTAAGATATTTTCCATTGAAGCCACGCTTACAACGAATGTTTGTCTTCTAAAATAGTCGAGCACATGCAATGGCATGCATCAAGAAGTACAAATGAAGGCATATTAAGGCATCTGAGGGATTCTGAAGCATGGAAGAACTTTGATTTAATGAATCCTCAATTTGCTTCAAATGCTCGAAATGTCAGATTTGGTTTGGCTGCTGATGGATTCAATCCATTTGGTGATTTGAGTACCAGTCACAGTACTTGGCCTATTGTACTCATACCCTACAATCTTCCTCCTTGGATGTGTATGAAGCAGAGTTGATTCATTCTTTTCATGATCATTCCCAGTAAAAGAGCATCAGGAAATGATATGGATGTATATTTAAGGCCATTAATTGAAGAATTAAAAGAGCTATGGAACAATGGACTTAAAACTTTTGATTCATATTGCAATGAAGTGTTTAATATGCATGCAGTCATATTGTGGACCATTAGTGATTTTCCTGGTCTTGGAACCTTATCTGGGTGGAATACACATACTGGGTTGGCTTGCCCTAGGTGTAATTTTGACACTACTTCTAAGAAGATTCAGGATAGATTTTGTTTCAAGAATCATTGTTGGTTAAATGTAAGATACACATTTAGATTAGCCCGCAGTCATTTTGATGGAAATGTGGAAAATATAAATTCTCCTTTGACAATATCAGGAACAAATGTCTTAAGACAAGTTGAGAATGACAATATCATATTTGGGAAAGAACCAGAAGTTGAGGAATTGGGAAAAAGACAACACGAAAATCACCAACTTATTGATGGCCCTCTACAATGGTGAAAAAAAGAGTATATTTTTTAAACTTCTTTATTGGGTAAACAGTTTATTGCACCACAATCTAGATGTTATGCACATTGAAAAAAAAAATGTATGTGATCATGTGTTGTATACATTATTGAACCAAGGTAAAAAATCAAAGGACAACCTAAAGGCACAAAAGGACTTAAAAGATTGGGGTGTTAGACCTGATCTCTGACCTTATGAAAATAATAGATATCTTCTACTATATATACATTGGCAAAAGAAAATAAGCATACATTTCTAAAAACACTAAAGAACATCACTATTCCATATGGTTTATTATGTAGTGGATGAATTCCTGTGCATTTAAAGCGACAAGAATTGTATGACATGGGAGAACATAATGATGTCACTTTTCATGAATGTGAATCATTTGTACAAAACAATTTGGAAACTTTATTTGTAAATGGAGAAGGGAGTATATCGTTAACAAGGTCCTATTTTTAATTGAAAACTTGTATATTATTTTTGTTTAAATTTATCATCCTTATTACATATACATGCATTATATTAGGTAATTATGGTTTATTTAATTTCTAATTTGACATGTATTAATGTTATTATTTCAATAATACCTGAAGATGAAGAAAATATCCATAAAGAAGACTAGAGAAACAGAACATGAGACTCTCAATAATACTTTTGACCAACTTTTAGCCTTTAATAACTCAAGTAAGTTGAATTAAAAATGTTTAGCTCACTTGCTAATGTTGAACAGGATACTTACATTACTAATGTATATCATATGTTTATTATTAGAAGCACCTCAAGTACATACTCATCCTCTTAGGCTTAATAATCCACCTCAAGTTCATACTCAACTTCCATTTGCACCATAATCTAGCATAACACCTCAATTTGCATATGAATTTAGTAAGATGTTTGTACTTCTATTTTAATTTGGCATTCTCTTTAAAAAATATATTATTTTTCACATATATTCATTTAATTATTATGCAACACCTCACGTGAATTCTCATCCTATAGAGAATAATAATAAGAAGCCCCATCCCCTTGTGCACCTCATAAGTTAATTTCTATTACTAAGATCAATTATGCACCTGAATTTCTATTTGATAATACAAATGAATTTTCCATGATCTATATCTGAACCTACTCCAAGGTTACAATCTCATGAAGAAGGGGAAGAAAATGTGGGTATTGAGATGCAAATTGAACAATCAAAGCATGTATCAGGTAAAAGATCATGGCTTGTTGATGTCATTGGTAAGCTTGAATCAAAAGCACTGCAAACTCACATTGTATTTGTTTTTTATGTTCGTCTTCTTAAACTAACAATAATTTTGACAGATAGTGAAGGAAAAAAAGTAAGATAACAATTAGAATGATGTCTGGTTTTTATCTGATGAGAGGATTCTTGTGAACTAGAATAACGAGAACCAACCAATTGATGATAGAGGAGCATTGTTGAATAGGTTTTTAGGTCGTGTTGCAATAAATGTTAATTCATTTCCTATTAGTTATCAATGTTGGAGGAAGATTCCCAAAGATTAAAAGGAGATATACTTAAGAAAATCATTCGAGTAATATGATTTTTGGATTTTCCTATGTTTTAATTGCTATTATATTGCAATTATTAAATTTACTTGTGTAATAATTTTGAAGGCTAAGTTTGAAGTTGAATCTGATGCTCATGTAAGATATATATTCAAATCACTTAACACAAAATGGACTGAGTATAGGCAACAATTATGGCAACAAAGAGATGATGGAACACACAATAGAGATGAAATTATTGCAATGTGTCCAGAAGTAATGAACAAACACCATTGGGCTTCTTTTGTTTACTACCGTTTAAATTCAAGGACAAAGGTAATAAAAACTACTTTATTCTTTAAAGTGTTGATTTATTTATATTTAGTTGTTTTACTACATGTATGCTTAGGAAATTGCCAAAAAAAAAAAACAAGAATAATAGAAAGAAGCAAACAGTTCCTCATACTGGTGGATCTAAGAGCATTGCACGGAAGAAAGATGAGATGATAACTTGATTCTTCAATCATTTTTGTTATATCATATATCATGATTTGTATACTTTTGTTGCATTTTATAGGAGCAAGAGCTTGGTCGCAAAGTTAGTAGGGAAGAAGTATGGGTAGCAACACATAAACATGCTAACGGAGAATTTGTGAATGATGGGACAAGAGAGATTGGGGTAAGCATAATAATTGTAAAGATGAAAATTCAACTAAATTGGATGTGAGCTTTATTTATAACTTTTTTCATTGTTTGTAGGAAAAAATTCAAGCATATGAGTCAAATACATCTTCTCTGTCACAAGATACATCAATTGAAGATTCACTAGCTCATGCCTTCGGAAGTCAAGAAAATTGTGATCGTGTTCGAGGGATGGGATTGAGACCTTGCCATTCTCATGTGTTTGGATATACTATGAATTCTCGCATTGGGATATCTTCATCTACTTCTTATAGTAAATTGGAGAATCAGGTTATTGAACATGCATTTTCTTATGTAGCAATTTGGCAATTTGGTGTTGTTTACTTTAGATTATCATGCCAAGATTGGAAATGTTGTGTTGAATATTATTGGCACAATATTAAAAAATGTAGCAAATGTAGTATAGCTTTTGTTGATAAATTGGTTATTTTTAATGTGTATGGTTTTCTCACTCTTTTTCGTGATAAATTGTGTTTTAATATAGGTTATTGCATTAAAGTCACAATTGCATGAACAAAATAAAAGATATGAAGAACTTGAAAAAAGATTTGAGAAAATGATGAATTTTTTTCTTTCAAAATTATCAAGGCCAATTGTCTCTTGAGTTGACTATGTTCAATCCTTCATCGGTAATGTTTAAAAAAATTAAATAACTTGTTTTATATTTAAGATTTACATTTTTAATTGTGATACATGTTTATGTTTATATTGTAGGTTTCTAATCAAGGAAGTGTGCCAACATATTCTGGACATCAAGAGGAGCATATGTGATTGTTGAAGAATTTAGTATAAAATGGAAATGATTTTTGATATATTTTGTGCTTTGTAAGCAATATGTTATGTTTTAATTTGTAGTACTTCATAATACTATTCGTCTTATATTGTTTCCTCGTAATTTTTTAACTCATATTTTGTGTTTAATTTGAATCTCAATGTGTTTACTTGATATATTTTGGTATATTTTTATAAATATTTTGATATATCTTGTGAATTGATGAATGTTATATCCATTTATTTGTTTTATTTATTGAAAGAATATTTTAACAAACATAGATAAATAAATACAATAGATGTAAATAATTGTGGTTTAAAAAACACATGAATGCCTAAATGATAAATGAATATAAAAACCAAATTTTCATACTTTTTAAACCTATAGTATTTTTTACAGAGGTTCTGGAACCTATGGTATTTTACGGAGGTTTTGAAACCATGATATTTTACAGAGTGTTTGAAACCTATGATATTTTACGGAGGTTTTGAAACCCATGGTATTTTACGGAGGTTCATAAACTCATGATATTTTACCGAGATTTTAAAACCTATGGTATTTTACGGAGCTTTTGAAACCCATGGTATTTTATGAAGGTTCTGAAACCATGATATTTTACAGAGGTTTTGAAACCCATGATATTTTACGGAGGTTTTTAAACCCATGGTATTTAACAGAGGTTCTGAAAGGCTTTTCCTGAGGTTTAAAAAGATCTTGAAAAAACACGTTCCCCAAATATGGTTTAGCAGGGAAAACTGCAACCCTAAGTAAATGACTTAATTTGAGTTTTAACCCTAAATAATGTAAAAATAAACTCGTTAAAACTATTTTTTCTTGTAGTGTAGGTTATGAAAATAGATGTTTTTGTAACGCATTGTGAGTGGAATATATACGTAACTAATTATTTTATACTTGTAATTCATAGGAAAATATTTATTTTCCAAAGCTAACATTTATAATAAATAAATGTTTTTGCCAATAAATTTATTTTAGGTCGGGAATAAATATTTTATAATGTGATATAGGGTTATTTTTTACTATTGATAACTAATGTTTTAGTCTATTAAATACACTGAAAAGTCGTAATTTTATTAACTAACCATAAAAATTATTTTATTATATAAATTATATTGTACTTGAAATTATATTATGATACGATGTTATCTTTAGTGTGATATTTTAATTCTTTATAATCTAACTTTATTTGTAATCAATTTAATTTTGTTTGTTCAACTGCTTCAGAATTTTGATTCTCTCCATACTTCTCATTTTAAATTGTGTTCGGTTGTTTTCGTGTTGGACTATAGATATGTACTCAACAAACTTACTAAATTCACTAAGTAGATTTTTAATCTCATAGTAATTAAAAAAAATTACAATTTAATATATGCTTAGAAAAAGTGTATTGTGCTCGCCTAGACATGTTTGCATCCACATGTTTAAAAATAATCATGCATGTGTTAGACATAAATATTGTTATTTGATACAATAATTATACTTCAAATTAAGAACAATAAGTTAATTTGAACAGTTTGATTTCACATGTCTAAAATGATTTAACTATATACTCGTTAATTCAAAATATTAAATATTAAATTAATTATTAAAAAATATATCTTATTTCATGATAATTTAAATTATATAAATTAAAATATCATTATTTAAATTTTAATATAACTTGTTCTGGTAAGTTCAATATAGTCTCACACTACTTATTAAAAGTTGAAGACAATGACATTTTATATACATCTTCCTTCCTTAATTCTCTTATACATCTTTTAAAGATAAAAATTTTGAGCTACAAAGAACAATACCTCAGATGTGATGATTGATTCTAGTGATGTTTTCTAAATGGACTTGATGTAACAACATAAAAAAAATAGAGAACAACCCCCCTCACAACTTTTTTTTCTCTTTCTTCATTTCTCACTCACTCCATACATCATCTATTTTAGAATCTGATTGCACCACATTGTAACTGAGGAGTTAAAGAACATTTCTACCCAAATAGATTCTCAAACAGAGTAAGTTCATATTTGCTCTACAAATCCTTTATTCTCTTTTTTTTTTCCTTTGGTGGGGTCAGTTGACAAAAGTAATCCTCTCAACTTATTCCATTATATACTACATTTTTGTATTTTTTGGATAACTTGCATTAGGCTCTTGTATTTTGAAGCTTATCCAAATTGTGATAGCATCTCCTTCATCCAAATGGGGTTTTCTTGAAATTTAGTGAGAGTTAGCAAAAGCTTAATGGAAGAAATGTGTCAAGGATGGCTCCATTGGAGCTATGGATTCCTTGGAGTTGTCATGAAAGTGTGGAGAGTGATTGGTTCAGTCATATCACTTGGAGAGGTGGAAGAAGAGATCAAAGAAGTCTATCTTAGAGAGGTTTAGACAAGAGAATGTTTAGGCTTGCAATTTGGTAGCATAACATTCATATTGATCTATCTTTTCATGAGCCAAGGCACCTCAATTTATAGGAGAGATGGCTGAAAAATTTGGAGCCAAAATTTGAAAATTCAAAAATAAAACTCTTCAATGAGGAGGTGTCATGTGGATTCATGCTTTCCATGTTTGCTCACACCTTCCATGCTAAATCATTTCCATTCCTATGTTGCCATGTGAACGTCCAAGTGTTCCTTCCCAAGGCAATTTTCATCCTATTTTATATCCTAAATGTTATAGGGTTACATTGGACTCAAAGAAAAGCCCAATTGTTATTATAACTAGTCACTTTTAACCCTAACTAGACCTATTCTACTATTGGTCCAAATGCAAGCCTAAAAACCTATACTACTTGGTCCAAATATTTGGTTCAATTATTTTATGTTGCTAGTCCCGATACATGGCCCATGAAATCTAAACAACTTTATACAATTTATTTAAGCTAAAACTTGATCCAAAAAATAATGTTGACTAGTTAGTCGAAAACTCATTCTTCTTGTGTCTTTTTACCAAAGCTCTAGTTTATGTTTTGATGAGTTGGAGGTCTTCTTGGATATGCTTTGTATATTCCTTCATTCTAGGTTTGTTCTCTTGATTGGACCAACAAAAATAAACAAAAGCCCAATTAGACCTATATTTGCAAATAAGTCCATAAACAGACTTTAGGTCTTCATCCTCCTTATCATGTGGTTGTGTGTGGTTGGGGGCTCTGCCATCAGACTGAGAGGCTAAAATTCTAAAGTTTGATTGGAAAGTAAGCAATTAAGGTAAGGGAAACTAACTTTAACTTTCAATAGTATCCTAGGCTAGAAGTTCTGATGTGGAGGGGACGTGGTCCCAATATTCAATTTCTCTTACAAGGATGTTGTTTGTTTATATATTGTGTTGTTTATTTATATATTGTTTAAACTTATAGAAACATTAGATTTCACTGGTTTAGTATTTAAGTGTTTTTTTATGTTAAATAGACTTTTGAATTTTGTGGATCGCATTTTGGATGATACTATATGATAAAAATTGTATGAGATTAAAGTCATACATTTAGGATAATGTATGGACTGATGTTTGTTTGTGTATTAAGTATTGATGCCTATGTGGTAACAGATATCACCTAGCTTCACTGATGATCTAAGTCACATAAACTAAGATATTATGTGGTGAGAAACTGGTGGGAGAGTTTATACACATCGTGACATATGAGATGCACGACCTGAGTTGTATTGAACTTACCCTAATCCTTTCTCTTGGATTCGTTGGTAATCTAAGTCTTGGGTATTGAATCATGTGTTAGTTTCTAGTAGAACTTATTTGATACATGTCATCTGGAAGGTGTCAATTGTTATTTTGTTTGTCGAATATCCTAGATGTGTAGATCCATGTGGGATCTACGTGATTGATTTATGTTGGGATTTGAAAAATATTGAATAATTGAGAAATTGATCAATGTAATTTGGTTTTCTCTTTTGACTGAATTGTATATATTATAAAATTTTATTTTCACTAGCTTACCTTTGCTTTTCTTGTTATGTTGTGAACTGTAATGACTACACTATGTACACCATCAGATGATTATACAAGTGCATAAGAGAATCTGAAGGGTTTTAGGATGTTATTTTGAGTATATGTATTGTAAATATTGTATTAATACAAATCATAATCATGTATTAGCAGCTTGTGTAGAAACTCGTAAAACTTGTATTATAATAATTAGTTTTCTAGATGTTACACTTGTGGTTGGAACATTGACATTGTATGTGGGTATTTCGTGACCAAACTTCGAATTCTAAAGCTAACAATACCCTAAATACAATTATTGACCCTACTGGGAAATGAATACCACTTTATACGCATAATTGTATTTTGTATTTATAATAAATCACCAATATAATACTATAAAGTTATTTTTAATTATGGATAACTTTTTACAAAAATGTTAAAATTAATTTAAAAGTAAAGATGAAAATAACATTGAAAAGTACAAGAGATTTAAAAGAACTCCCAAAAATTTAAAATACCACAAAAACTTTATAAAAATGTTTTTATCAAAAAGTATTTCTAAAAATGTATGTGTTCGAGTTAAATGCTAATTTTTATTCTTATTTATAATATAAAATAAGAAGTAATGTTTTTTTCTTTATCTGGAATCGATTAATAATGTTTTCTATATTAATTATTTTTAGACTAAAATTAATAAGGAGAAAAACTGCGATAACAAATTATTAAAGAAGAAAAAGTAGAAGGTACAAATAATAAGAATAGTTATGAAAATATAAATTTAATATTTTTTATTAATCTAATAAAACATTTTTTTTTTAATTTTGATGAATTAGATAATTAAAAGTATGATTTAGTTTATAGCAATGAAATCTTAATCCCAACCATATATTTGATATCTTTTAATAGGAAATTTCCACGATATTGATAGCCCTAACTTTTTAGATTTCTAACTATAATTTTTTCTTAAAGTTTTATATTCCTTCGCAAAAAAAAAAATTTTCCACTGAAAGTGCATTGATCAAGTTGATATGAACAACACATTCTCAGTGCCAAATGTATGAAAATGTTTGCTGGGAACTTTTAAATTATAGATTGGACGAAAGTGATAAAAAAATTGTATAAACTATGGTTGAATACATATATTAATCTTATTATTATAGCTTAATTCATATAATAATTTATCTTCTTGTTATCTTCTTCATATAAACTATGGTTGAATACATATATTAATCTTATTATTATAGCTTAATTCATATAATAATTTATCTTCTTGTTATTTTTTGTTTTTATGGAGAGTTTTGTTGAACTAAATGCAAATTTATCTTCTTCTTCCTTCTCTTTAGGTCATGATTGTGATAAACTACTATGATCCTTAATAACCTAACATTAAACATGAATAAGATCTTGCTCCATATCAATTCAACCCTAGAAATTACCTCGTCGGACAAGATTTAAAAAATTTCAATGCTTTTTCTAACACGTCCGCACTTAATAATCGTTTAATGTTTTTTTTTATGTTATTATAGTTTAATTTCAAATTAATTCAATTAATATGGTATGATGAAATATTTTTTTTTTAAATTATGTTTGTTTTCTAAATGCAATTTCATTTATTATAATTTAATTGTAACAACGTAAAAAAATAAAAGAAAGAGAAACCACACAACATTTTTGCTTTAAAGATCTTTTATTATATGTTTTTCCTTAGAATTTAGTTATAAGAATCTTGGTGGATCAAGTTGAGAAGAGTAATTCTCTCAACTTATTTTAGTATATACTGAATTCCTGTTTTGTTTGAATAACTTGCATTATCACCTTAAATTAAATCTTGAAGCTTATCCAGACAAAGATCTTAGAGCTTCCCTAATGATCTAAGTCACAGAGACTAAGATATCAGGTGGTGAGAAGCTGATGAAGGAGTTCATGCACACCGTAACATATGAGATACACGACTTGGGTTGTATTGGATTTACCATGATCCTTTCTCTTGGATTCGCTGGTAATCTTTGGATCAAGTGTTAATCTCTTGTAGGACTTACTTAATACGGATCTTCTAGAAGGCGTTAGTTGTTATTATGTTTGTTGAATATCTTGGATATGTAAATCTATGTAAGATCTATGTGATTTTATATGTTGAAATTTGAAGAAGATTGAATAATTGAGAAATTTATCCATGTAATTTGGTTTTCTCTTATGATTTAATTGTGTATATTATAAAATTTTGTTTTCACTAGCTTACCTTTACTTTTCTTGTCACTAGCTTACCATTACTTTTCTTGTTGTGTTGTGAACTGCAATGATTGTACTATATACACAAACAAATTATCATATATGTGTTGGAGATTCTAAAGGGTTTTAGGATTTTTTTTAACCTTATATTATAAATGTTTATATTTTCACTACAAAAAAAAGTGTATGTAGTGACGGTTATAATATGACGGTTATTAAAAACTACCACTATTATCTATATAATACAACAATTTTATAGCCGCCATAATTATCCTACAAAATATGACATTTAGAACCGTCATAATTATCTTTCTAAATTAGTGCTCTCTCGCGTTTCGTTCCCTCCACGTAATTCTGAAATCATTCCCAAAATTTATTCTCTAAAACCTTTCAAATTCTCTTTCTCTTTGAAACCCTTTCTTCTTCTCTCTGCCACAAATCGTCTTCTCCCTGCCGCTCTTCTTCTTCTCTCTGCCACATCCACCATGTTCTCTATGCAACTCACTGTCCCACTCACCATTTTCTCTTTGGTACTCACTGTCTTCTCCCCGCCGCTCTCCGCCTTCTCTCTGCACATTCACCCTCTTCTCTTCGCAACTCATTGTCTCACTCACCATTTTCTCTCTGCCACATCCATCATCTTCTCTCTGCAACTCACCGCCCACTCACCATTTTAGTCCCAAGAAAGCCCAATAATGGCCCAAACATTGAAGTATTCATCTCTCTTCAAAAACCTATTTTCGTCAGCGTTGTCCCCAAAACCCTAAAACCTCCAAACGTTGTCTTGGCAACCCTCTGTGGCTGCATTCTCTAATCACTAAACAATGAGACCCCTCATAGGCGATGGGTGCGGTGGAGGTTTCAGGGGTGGCCGCGACGGTGGCGATTTCAAGGGTGGCCGCGACGGTGGCAGTTGCGGTAGAGGTGGATTTGGTCGTGGCGGTGGAGGATGCGCGGTCGTCGCGGTGGAGGATCCAAATGCGAGGTTATTTTTCTTCCATTACTAACGATTGGAACGAAGCTTATTCCCTTTTTCAGTGTTCCTATCTATCTCAAAAACATGACTTAGATTGGGAAAAATGATGAAATATTCGGC
>Ga0123342_1006015_pt1 | contig 17125 bp, 14 predicted proteins | sample Turbeawhitnodule_FD_89960 | JGI IMG/M metagenome (GOLD analysis project Ga0123342, IMG submission 89960) | Root nodule microbial communities of legume samples collected from Mexico - Turtle bean Mexico white nodule | ecosystem: Host-associated > Plants > Roots > Nodule | place: Mexico: Nepantla... | reverse complement strand
ATTGGTCAAAGCATTTAAAACAGGAGCGCATTCAGTTTGAAAATCATTTAAAGCACACTTAACTAACAAAACAGATTCTGTTAAGATTTTCAAACAAACAATCGATTGATTTCACGAAACAATTGATTGTTTTGGTTTGACAACAAGTCAACCAACCAAAACAATTTTCAACCTTTTCAAAAACACCTAAGTGTAAAACAATTGGTTGTCTCGACAAAACAACAGGTTGTTTTTCACTTAGTTTGAAAAACACTTTAAACTTAAAAGATTTGAAAATACCTAAGCTTTAGATTCAACAAAGAGTGGATTACAAAGATAACTACCTAGATCCTACTCTAAAAACACAGCATCAACTTCAAGCAACTTCAACCTTCCATCAAATGCTAGGATTTGAATTCTTCAAAGCTTTTGATCACACTTGCTTCAACATTCATGACCTGCCTAAAGTTTAAGATGAGCCAAAATTGAGCCAAATTAAACCCTAGGTAGGTTTAGAAACCCTAACCTTAACCCTAGTCTACTCAATACTAAATACAAGCCCAAAATCTGCATTACTTGACCTAATTTTGTAGGTCCAATTTATTAATTTCTATTCTATTTTTTACAACTAGGTCATGACTTTAAAATTATATAAGAAAATGGCCCTACTTGGATTAGTTGGGTCTCACTCTTCTTGTATTGTTCTAGCCATTGCCCTAGTAGTTGGTCCTCTGTTAGGGTATCTGCCATCATCCCCTCCCTCTTGAAGATGATTTATTCTCAAATTTGAATCTTGTGCCTCATTATATGTGCTACCTACAAAAGGTTTTAAGTAAATCACATTAAAGGTAGCATGTACTCCATAATCCTCAAACAAATCTAACTGATATGCATTATTATTGACAAATGAGTCATAGTTTTGCACAAACAAAATCAAACAATTAGTTGTCAAACACAAATAAAGCACTCTTTTATGTGTATCACTCAGCTAATTTGAGAAAAGGATGAACAAGGTTAAGTTCACTCAAGATGATTGGTTCCAATTTCAAAGAGTCCACACGTGTGTAAAACTTCAAGTGAAAGAGGTCAAAACTCTTATCACTCACTCAAAAAGGACTCAAAACAAAACTTAAAGATATTTGAAGACAAACAAGAAAAAGGTTAAAGAAAGAAAGCTAAACCAAAGTTGAATCAATTGAAGACAAAACTATATAAACAAGAGAAATAATAAAAGCACGTTTGAAGACTCAAAGAAACTTACTTAACTTTAACTATGAAGTTTTATGTTCTTAGAAATTGCCAAAGCAAGAAGGATCAGATTCCACAATTATGAAAACAATTTGCCATACAATTAGAATCCTGTCTAGTAATTTGAAATTTGAAATGTGAATGCACTTAATTTGTTTTTGTCTTTGTCTTTATGGATTCAAAATTTCCATATTCTTTTTTTCATGCATAGTTTTGAATCACTTTTCAATTTTCGCAAATAACTTTTATTTTTATAGGGATTCAATTCATATGAACACTTGAATTCTATGTTTGGAATTAATCAACCACTACTCAATAACTTATAAATGATATTAGTTCTTCACAATTAAAATCAAAATAAATAAGCAAAGTGGATTTAAGACTCCTAGACCACTAAGAACAAAATACTCAAGCAAAGGGCTGATGGAGATGAAAGGGCTAAAGGAGAATAAACAAGATGAAAAGGGAAAGGTGGAACATTGGGAACTCTCTCAAAACTCACTCAAAATATCCCAAGCAAGCTCACTTCAGAGGAACTCGCCCAAGGCTCGCCCAGACGAGTTCACTCTGTTAGAATTGTACGCCTTAAACAAGAGGGGGTGATTTTTTTATGAAATATTTTCACAAATATTGAAGGTAAATTGAAAGTCAGTGAAGAATCAATCAATTAGAAAATAGTACAACCAATTAGAAAACTATTTTTAGTTTGATTGCAAAAAATCAACCAGTTGTTCTTTTGAAACAATCGGTTGTTTATACCAGTAGTGTTGAAAATCAAAGAAAAAAAAGTTTTAAGAAGAGTAAGGATAGAGAGATTAACACAAAATGTTTATACTGGTTCACTCTTTACCAAGAGCTACATCCAGTCCTCAACATCCACTGAGAATTCACTAAGTAATCAAACCTTGACTACAAACAACACACGAAGTGATGATCTTGAACCCTTCAAGAACACACACCACCTTTGGCAAATGCCACACAGTTTTCAGAACAACCTCTGAAACTGCACAACACCAATTCACACAAAATTTCAATGATTAAGAAAGAAAGGAATGGAATACACCTGGGTATAATCAAAGATTAAAGTACAGAGAATACAGGACAATCCAATTCCACTCGAGAATGATCCAAAGCTCTTTGAAATCTTGAAAAACTGATTTGAATGATTTCTCTTAGTTGATTTTTGACCATGTAACTTATTTAAACTCCAATCAGAAGGTCAAAACATTTAATTCAAGAACCAAAATCAGTTTTAATCATTTAAAACAAATTAAAGTCACTTAACAAAATTCTATTAAGGTTTTTAGAAATCAATTGATTGAATTGGTTTGACAGCAAAGTCAAACAAAATCAAGCTTTTCAAATCCTTTTCAAAATACACTAAGTGTAAAACAACCAGTTAACTCGACATTTCAACAGGTTGAATTTTCACACTCTTTAGAAAACACATATTTTTCAAAAGGATTGGGATTCAATTAACCTTGGATCATCACAAAGAATGGATTAACAAATTCAATTACTCTAGACACACACACAACCAACAACAAGGATCTTCATGCATTCCACTTAGATTTGGAGACATCAAAGCACCTTATTCAACACACTTCAGTAAAGTTGGACCTTTTCTCGTTAAACTTACCCAAGCAAGTAAAAACTCGCTTAGGCAAAAAGTCACTTAGCCCAAGCCCAATTAGGTTAAATATGAGGTGTGATGCATAACCTGGACATCATTGGGAGAATAGAAAGAGATAGAAAATCCTAGAGGAGGCAATCGTCAAGAGAAACACCATGGCTATTCTTTTCTTGCTTTCCATGCTTGTAATGGCCAACATGAGTGGCTAATTCTTCCCTTTGAGAATGAGAGTAATTTGTTCAAACTCTTATGTATTGAGGTGATATTTATCTATAATATTTCAATTCTTGATTGATGATTGGTGTTGTATTTTATTCTTAGCTTGAATGGTTCATGATTTTGATCCTTAGATCTGACTGTAAAAGATTTTTAAGAATCTGACTTAAATGATAATGTTTAACATATTTAAATGCTAGGGATAAATTTGAAATGTTAATTGTTTATAACATCTGTTCATAATGATAAAGAGCTTATAAATATACGAGAAATCGATATTTAGGATACTCTTTTAATAACTTTGTATGCGAGGAATCGATATGAATGATTTTTATATTTGCACCAATATCAATCAAGACTGAATATTATAATCTTTTGTAAAAATACAGTCGAGTGAGAATGATGAACCCCAATTGAATCACACACATCTTTTACTTTTCTTTATTTATATTCTTACAAATTCTAACAACAAACTTTTACATATTGTTTTCTATTTAGTGAATATTATACTTGAGAATTCAACTGTTCCTTGTGGGTTTGATATCCGTCCTTAGGGACAAATTTATTACTTCTGACACGGTACACTTGCAATAAAATAGTCATCATGTAAAAAAATATATGGTATAGGAAAAAGTGCACGAAAATTTGACAATGTTGTATGAATGTATAAAGATTATATTGATTTTTTTTTATATTCAAGTATTTTAAGAATAATGTATTTGTGTATGTAATTTATTTAGTTATATAATTTGTTTGAATAAATAAATTTTTGTAACCTCAAACTCTAATCCTTTACCGTAATTATAAAAATAAAATAAAACCCCTAAACATTATGACTAGTACTTAAAATTATATGATTGTCTGTGTTAAAATATTTGTGACCATGGATAACAATAACCATTGGTCTATGTATTTTGACAATGTCAAGATGTCTAGCACAAATGACATGAATCCCGATGTTGTTGATGTGAATTTCACACTAATTTCACAAATATAAGAGTAAATCAATTTGTGGACGCAAGTAGCAACAATGACAATCCTTTGCATGATTAGATATGGATTGAATGTGTTGTGTGTGTTAACAAAGACAAATAACACTATACCGGAGTTTGTTCCAAAAAAAGAGCGTCATCGACAAGAATTAATGTCGTACTTGGTCCATACTAAAAGATGTCGTGACATTATTCGCATGGGTCTGAATGCATTTATTCATTTATGTCAACAAATAAGAGGAACAAGGATGGTTAAAGATGCATCTCGATCTACAATAGAAGAACAAGTGGCTAAACCTTTACACATCATTGGCCATAATGTCAAAAATCAAAGTGTTTCATTCTGCTTTCATCAGTCCAGGGAAATGGTGTCTCATCACTTTCATAAAGTTTTGAATGCAATATTGATGTTGGAGGGTGAGTTCTTAATTCAACCATTTGTGGCCGAGGTTTAACCTCATATCTTAAATAACAATAGATTTTTTTTTTTCGTATTTTAAGGTATGAATATGAGAAATAGTACTTAAATATTTAATTGATATTGTGTGCAATGCAAGTTATTTATAAATGTGAATTTCTTGTGTATTTGGATTGTTTAGATGCCATAGACGACACTCATATCCGTGTGAAAGTTCGACGAGTTGATGCTCTTTATTTTTATGGAAGAAAAACACTAGCCAACTCAAAATGTATTTGTTGCTTGTGATTTTGAAATGAAATTCACATATGTTCTTGCTAGGTGGGAAGGAACAACCTCTAATACTAGGATATTGAAGGATGTGTTTGTAAAGGAGGATCCATTGGTCATTTCAGAAGGTTAGTTGAGTGTATTTTTGAGTCCAATAAATATTAATTTGGTCACATTACTTATAAGTAATAACTGTTAAGGGATGGTTGTATGCAAATACAACTTATGCCTAATGTTGATTCATACAACCCTGCCCCTAATCTGACACCCCAATCGACACCATCTCAACCATCCCAACTATTAGGTGGTACTTCTTCTTCCAGGGGTTCAAAAGGAAAAGCGTCCATGGTGGACGTCATTGATCTGCAATTGGACAGGCTTAATACAAGGTTTGAAGGATTAACCAATATCATTGGGAGGGGTAGCGATTAGTCAAGATAAGTTATGTCATATTGTTGAGCGACGAGCCATTTCATCTAAGTTTGTCATCATAAAAAAGTAGCTAATGCTACGAAAGAAAATTTACAATATAACAGACGTCATGTTGTTGCAGAAGAAAAACGAAATGTAATATTTCGTGAACACACTCGCACACTCTGCCGGACATCGACTTTCTAGTACTCTGAATTTGATATCTGGGAAATGTTAATGGAGATGAACATACAAGATGAAGATATGTTGGATAACTGTTACGACTTCCTGTGTGTTAATCCTAATATAGTGAAGCAAGTCTTTGACTTGCCTCTCGAGCAACGAATGTGAAAGCTCGTGAAGATAATGACTGCAAATCCGTAAACTATGTACAATATTGTTGTATTTTATTGTTCATAGGTTTTTTTTGTTATCAAATCTGGAATGTTATTTATGACACGAATAGTATGCATGTTTTTATTTAAATATGCTTTAATTCAACTCTATTTCAACAAATATGAATGTTCAAGTATTTTATGTTATTATTTCTTATCTATTATATGCTATATGGTTGTTTTTGTTGTTATCATCAAATTTTATGCAAATATTCATTGAGTTCAATTACGAATATTATTTGAGTTTTGTAGAAATGGAGTCTTCATCTACAAAGAGACAATGTAGTCGTCGACAAGGTAAGGGAAAAACCCTTGCTTATTATTCAGTTCTTGATACAACAGTTCCCGGTATAGAGGACGTCCTTAATCATCCTCACTATTTTTATAATCGAGACTAGATGCTCGAGTTTGGGACGAGCTTTGCTCATATATCAACCGTGGCTCCTAAGGTCATGCATTTCGGGTTCTTTGAATCTGATGTGATTTGATTTTAGATTGACACATTTCCAGAGTTCCTCTATTTTTTATGATTTTTAGATTAACAATTTAAGGTGAGAACCCAAAGAAGATCCCCACTGGAGACGAACTTAACAAAGTGATTAAGTAAGTGTGAAGGTTCACTTCTAGAGAGCAAAGAGAAAAACACAATATGGTGATTATGATGATGAAAGTAAATTGTGGAAATAGAAGGAACATTAGAGGAAGAAAGACAAGTGATAACCAAAATTAAAAGACAAGCATGATATCATAAAGAGGAATGGAATGGATGGCGCAAAAAGAAAGATAAAAAGAGGAAGGGAGGAAGAAAGCTTATGGAAGAAGAAGGGTTGTCACGCCACTTGGAGAAAGGAGGCACTCCAAGATGAGTGGTGAAAGAGTCGCCACTTGAAGTGCTCACACACTCAAGATAAAACCCACTATCAGTTTCTTTACTATTGAAATTCAATGTGTAAATACATGGAGGGAGGCACCCTTTATATAGGAAAAAGTGACTTGGAGATCAAGATGAGATAGGAGTAGAAATGGGAGAGGAGAGGGGTGGCTAGGTCAAGCCTAGGGTAGAAAACCACACCCTTTTTCCTTCTAGAAGGTAGGTTAGCTAAAACCCTAAACCTAGGTGCACTTTGTCATAAAAGATGGGCTTGGCACAAACCCAATTTGCTAAGTACACCCATATTTATGCCATGTAAACCTTATCTAGCTTATTCTTCTATTTGGACCGCCCAAAGTGAGCCCAATTTATTTACATAACTTCTCTTATGTAAAGACAATAAGGAAGAACTTCTGATATTCTGGTTTATATCTGGTTCTTCTTCTGTTGATGCACTCTCGAGGTTTAGTGGAGCCTAACTTTGTATACTAAGATGACTGACCTTTTTGAGAAGTTCTTGATGTGTCCTTAGTCATTTGCTGGTTCTTGTGGTTTATATCATGCCCCCCAGGTCGGAAAGAATTCATCCTCGAATTTAGAACTCTTGTAAATGACATAGTTAGCTTGTTCACAAAGAAGAGAGAAATATTTCTAAATTTAGGATTTGAAACAAACTTATGTTCATGAAGCTTGGGGAGTTCACATGGGTGAATTCTAGATACAGGCCATGTTTGTAGAGAATGTTTAGGTAAGAGCGGATTTGCTTGTGAAAATCCTCTTAGAAGGGAAGAACCTTTAGGAGGTTTTTGAAGATCATCCCTAAACTTCTTTATCAAAGATGTTAAGTATTTATAATTATTTAGGAATGAAAAAGAGAAGGAAGAAGTATACCTAGGAGGCGCATTTATTTTTGTACGAGTCAACAAGATGAGACTCATTTTACTTTCCTCTCCTTTTTTCATTTTCTCTTTTGTTTTTCATTTTTATTTGGTATTTATTTACCTCTTTTACCATGATAGCTATTTTGTTTGGACAATTGGTAGCTATGTGCCCAAAACCTAAACATTTAAAATATTTTGTGCTTGACGTTTTGGTGGGTGACTTAGGGGTAGAAATGGAAGGTTTGTCTTAAAAACTCTATGGTGAGAAGTGGTTTCTTTTGAAAAATTGTAGGATAATTTTTTGTAGCAATTTTGTTTGTATCCTTCCATGAAGATTTGTATAAGTCATCATTATGAGTATTTTTGAAAGTTGTTTTCTTCAAAATTTGTAATTCCACATTGATGGCTAGGTGAACCAACTTCTTTAAAAAAGAGTACTCATATAATTCTACAATATCTTGAATTTATCTCTTCAAACCACTCACGAACCTAGCTATCTTTGACTTTTCACTATCATGCATATTAATTTTAGTCAACGTGGTTTCTAAGTCCTTGAAGTATTCATCTACCGTCCTAGATCCTTGATGAAGTCGTTGGAGCTTCAACAAGAGTTCCTTCCTGTAATGAGGAGGAACAAACCACACACGCATGAATAACTTCAAATCACTCCTAAAGACCATGACTAGCCTTTTGTTTAGCCCAATGTCAATTACAATCTGATGCCACCATTGCATGGCATAATCTAAAAATTCTAGGGAAGCTAACCTAACTTTTTGGTCATCTTCGACCTCATACACATTAAAGATTTGTTCTACTTTAGCTTCCCATCCTAAATATACATTTGGGTCACTATCCCCACTAAAACTAGGTAAATTTACAAAAGGAAAAGAAGTCTTTGGTGTTGATGACTCCTTTCTTCAAAATTGTGCACTCTCTAATCTTAGTTTTCTACTTGACTCCCATAGTGCCCATGAAATTTTGTAATGCGTTTTCTCTAATTAATCTCTCTTGAGTCTCTTTAAGCTGGTGCATTCTTTCTACTAGTTGTCTCATTTCTTCATCTGTGTGGGCCAAGCTTCTCTTGGAATCCTCAAGCTCCCATAAAAGATGTGCCTTTTGAGGAGATTGTGGTTTAGAATATTTCCCTGAAGATAAATGATACATGATGTTGCACAAAGAAAGCAAACAATTAGTGAAAATAACAATTAATGCACTCACTCATGTGTATCACTCGGCTATTTAGTAAGGATGGAAAAAAGGTTAACTTCACTCAAGAAAGGTTTTGCATTTTTTTCCAATGGTCTACACTTGGTAGCATCACTTCAAGTGAAAGAGGTCAAAGATCTTAACACTTGCTCATCAAAGAAAACTCCTAACAAAACTTAAGAAAGATTTGAAGACAAGGAAGAAAATTTTAAAGAAAGAAAGCTAAACTAAATTGGAATTAAGATAATGACAAAACTTAGAGAAGACAAACAAGAAAAGCACTTAGAAAGACTTAAAGACACTTACTTAAACTTTAATTATGAAGGTTTAATGTCCTTAGAAATTGTGAAAGCAAGAAGGATTAAATTCCACAAGTATGAAAATAATTTTCCATATACTTAGAATCCCCTTTAGTAATTTGCAATGTGAAAGTTAAAATGTGAATGCTCTCAATTTGTTTTTGTCTTTGTTTTTATGGATTCAAAATTTCCATATTCTTTTGTTCATGGATATTTGAATTCACTTTTCAATTTTCAGAAAAGATATTGGATTGGGATTCAATTCATATGAACATTTGCATTCTATGTTTGGAATTAAATCAACCACTACTCACACAACTTCTAATTTTTTTTTAGTTCTACACAATTAAAATTAAAATAAGCAGAATGGATTTAAGACTCCTAAAACACTAAGAAGGTAAGACTCAAGCAAATGAGGTAAGGAAAAAAATTGACAAAACAATATTCAAAAGCAGAATTTAAAGTGCTTAATGAATTAAAAGGAAGAATTGTAAATGACAATAATTTTAAGGCGGAATTGAAAGGTGATGAATGTAAAACGAAATTTAAATTGCTGGAAGATAAAAGCAAAATTGAAATGTGCTGAAATTTTAAAGCAAAAAATCAACTAAGAAAAGATAAGCACAATTAAAACCATGCTCTGAATACCACATGATGTGAGTTGATTCTAGATTGGCACATTTTAGAGGTTCCTCTTTTGTTTATGATTTTTGAGATTAACAATTTAAGGTGAGAACCCAAAGAAGATCTCCACTGGACATGAACTTAACCAAGTAGTTAAGTAAGTGTGAATGTTCACTTATAGAGGGTAAAGAGAAAAACACAATATGGTGATTATGATGATGAAATTAAATTACGGAAATGGAAGGAACATAAGATAGAAAGACAAGTGATAACAAAAAATAAAAGACAAGCATGATATCATAAAGAGGAATGGAATGGATGGTGCAAAAAGAAAGATAGAAAGAGGAAGAGATGAAGAAAGCTTATGGAAGAAGAAGGGTTGTCACGCCACTTGGAGCCACCACTTGAAGTGCTCACACACTCAAGATAAGACCCATTATGAGAACTCTCAAGTCTCACATAAACACTCCTGTAAGGTTTTTTACTATCCAAATTCAATGTGTAAATACATGGAGGGAGACACCCTTTATAAAGGAAGGATTGACTTGGGGAGCAAGATGAGAGAGGGGTAGAGGTGGGAGAGGAGAGGGGTGGCTAGGTCAAGCCTAGGGTAGAAAATTGCACCATTTTCCCTTCTATAAGGTAGGTTAGCTAAAACCCTAAACCTAGGTACACTTTTCATAAAAGATGGGCTTGGCACAAGCCCAATTTGCTAAATACACCCCTATTTATGCTATGTAAACCTAATCTAGCTTATTCTTCTATTTGGACCCCCCAAAGTGAGCCCAATCTATTCCCATAACTTTTCTTGTGTAAAGACAAGAAGGAAGAACTTTTGATATTCTAGTTTATATCTGGTTCTTCTTCTATTGATGCTCTCTCGAGGTTTGCTGGGGTCTGGTTTTGTATAATGAGATGACTTACCTTTTTGTGAAGTGCTTGATGTGTCCTTAGTCATCTGCTGGTTGTTGTGGTTTGTATCAGAATCAGAAAGGTTTGACTTCCAAAATCATTTAGAACATCAAGGACCAAAACAATTTATAATGCTAAGATATTCATGCTTTGACGATATGATCAATGTTTTTTATGCAAATCATAGGATTACAAATGATGGTATCCTTTGGCCAGAGGTCAATTGCAAGAGGATTATTATACAACCTTCAGATTGGATGTCGTTGGCTAAACTGAATTACCAAGGACTTCAATTGAATGTTGCAACCTATCCTAAGCACCTGAACTACTACTGTGACACAACATTTGCAGTCATGTTGAGGTTAGGGATAAAGACTCATAATGTCATAAATGTTGGTGTTCTATCAATGAATGACAAACTACTTCACTACATGTTTGTTCACATTTTGATTTCTCGGCTTAATAATTATTCTTAATTGCAGCACAAAGATATTTTCATCCTATGGACAATAAAGAATAATATTCGGATTAACTGGCCACATTACATAATGCAACACATGATAAAATGTAGGGACAACGACATTCCTCTGTCATATGCCATGTTAATCTCACAGTTCATGACAACATGTGAAATCGATTTATTCCTAGAATTATGTATGAATCTCGGATGGGGTAACAAACACTGAAAAAGTTAAATATCCATAGTACAAACGACAGTGTGGAAGGGATGACTAGGAGGATGACGAAGATGATGATGATGTGGACCCAACCATTCCAGAAGAACATGTTAATGGCAGTGTGCCTCAGGTCCCAAAGCATAATCACTCACAATGTCACCACAAAATTTGAGTGGATTCCAAGCATTGCATGAATCCATCCGGACTATAAAACTCAATATGAACACACGTTTGTTGACAACATGGACACGTTTTGACAACATGAACACATGTTTCGACATGCAAAAACAAATTAAGGACTTTGAGGACTCTTTTAAATGATACATATTTCAATATATCATTGATATCATATTTTAGAACATTATTATTATTATTATTATTATTATTATTTATTTCATATTTTAATATTTGTTATGCACAAACTTTATTCATGAACTTTGCTTTAATACATTGCATTAATATTTATTTCATGAATATTTTTTTTTTCTTTATAAAGTTATAGCTCCAACACAATATCAGAAATAATATACTCTAACACAATACCGGAAATAATCTTTTAACTGCGTACAACTAAAACTCACAAATAAATAATCAACAATTACAATTTTTTTCTAAATAAAGTTCCTGACAACATAGTCTAAATTTTTTACATTATTTATATTTTTTTTCAAAGTTAACTCTAACCGAATACCGGAAATAATGTTTCAATTACCGAAAATGTTTTAATTAAAAATAATTATAATCTACAAATAAAACAATCAAATTAATTTTTTAACAATTTTTAAATACAAGAAAAAATATGTAAACTTACATTTTTATTAATTAAAAAAAAATATAATTTCAATTACACTCATCACATGAGTTACAAATTTTCACAAATTTTTTCTACAATTTCTACTCTATTTACCTTCATCCAAACAACTTTCTTTATTCACAATTTTCCATAAAAGCAATATTAGTTGAATAATTTGTCAACCAATATCATGTGGCAAGAAGGACAGAAAACTACTGTTGAATTGAAACTGGGTGTTTTTAGCCAATGGATTTAAAATTCTTGTAGTTGACATATCATATCGATTAGAACTTTTCTACCAATTACAACATTGTACAGCTACATAGTAGCAGGAATATTGATTGAGAGTAGGTAGTTGTAGGAGTTACTTTTGAATTTTTAGTTACTAGAATAGTGGACAACACTCACCAGCCATTCTTTCTTTATACTCTTCTATGCTTTATTATAAACTTCAAATTCATTCTTTTCTTTCCCCAACTTTAGGGTAAGAATACTCCAGGATGTGATCTTCACTTATACACTCTATCAATTTCTTTATTTCTTATAATTCTTCTTATAATTGTATTTTTCGTTGACCAGAAGCCAAAAACCCTATACCTTCAAAACATTTAAGTATGTTTACGAAACAATATGGTTCAAATTAACTATAATTGTGTACTCACCTATCAAAGTTTTATGTTAATCTTATTGTTTTAAATTTGTTGGATATTCATAGTGATTTGACTAGTAACATAAAATCAAGGATGTATCATTCTAAGGTAAAAAAAAAGGAAAAATAAAGGCAAATTTTCTTTATATCTCCATACCTTCTCTTTATATTTTCATATATTTTTTTAATTTCAATAGTATTATGCTGAATATGGTGGAAAATGTGGTAATTTCTTTTTTATTTTTAAGTGGTAGTGATTCCTTGTGGTGATAAACGTTAGTGGTTGGGATAAGTTTTGTGTTTCTATTGGTAGTGATTCTGTTTTTGTTTGCTTTTTTTTTTCATTTTTTTTGGAAGCCACAAAACCCAAAATAATCCAACAAGGTGAAAAATGAAGTACAAAACTAAAAAACAATAAAAAATCTTCGCACTGAAAAATGTTGAATACAACAAATTTTCTAGTCAACTCTCATCACATGCTCAAATAATGGAATTGCTATCACAAACACTGCGACGGGAGAAAAAATGAATGGAAGTGTTGTGATTGAAAGAAAGATATGCAGATGCAAGTTTAAAAAAATGAGATTATAATTTATTTAGGATTATTTAAAATTTTTAAAAAAGTTAAAACCGATTTTTCATAATTAATATGAAAGTAGTGAAAGGAAAGTATTGAGGTGGAGAGAATTTATGAAAAATAATATTCCAATGAAATTATACACAACTCAATATAAATTGAATTATTTAAATTTTTCTATTTTTTTAATATTGGTAATTGAAATGTATTAGATATTTATAAAAAGACATTATCCTCCATTTGTAATATTTTTTTAAAACAACTCTGCTACTACGTTGTGCAAAATCTAGTGCATAATCCAATTCCACAAGATTTGATTGACAAAACAGAAATAAACATTGATACATTACAAAATTTGAATCATGCTTAGCCATTAAGATTAACTAGTTCCAAATTAAGAAAAATCAGTTGCAATAACATAATCAAATTTTGAAAATTTTAAAAACCGAACAGGCTTTTGAAATTGTAAAGATAATAGATTGTTGAATCACTTGCTAAACAATAAAGTCAATAATTTTAAAAGTCCAATCGGTTATTGAATTTGAGATATTACATTGTTCAATAATTGGTTAAACTAGTAGGTTAATAATAATCATATTAGCCGATACACTAAATATTAAAAGTTATAAAAAAATTATATTGAATATATCTAAAGTATTTGCATGTTTATGTTATATACAACTCTTTGGTTAGTAATTGTTATACATCTTATGAATATGGGTTGGTCAACTTTTGAATTCACATTGAATTTTTTGTTTATCGGACTTTGGCATTCCCTTAAAGGCCACATGTACCATGAGCTGGTCTGAATTTTAAAACTATTCTAGAAATTAACTTCGGTTGTTTATTTGTGCACTTCTATAGTTTTTGTGTGTCATCTTATATTTCTTAAAATATCAAAAATATTTTTTATTTTATTAATGTTTTTATTTCAGAATGTGTAATCTAATATAATTTTTTATTTTATAATTTAGAATGAGTTTTTTTTTTATAAAAAAAAAATACATTATGAAATTTCGAAATATATATTTAGATTATAGAATTTATAAAGTATTTTATAGATCTAAAAATACCTTCTGTGTAAATAAAAAAATACATTTTCAAAGTTAAGGACAAAATTATCTTTAATGTGACCTGGCCTATGGAGGAGTGCTAGAACAAACTACGGAGTTGGAGGAAGAAACAACCATTGACTTCTCCTCTAGAAGAAAAAGAAATTGTGAAATAGTAGTCACTAATTACACCAATATGTTATAGTGAAGAAAAGGGCATTTAAATAAATTGTTTATTGGTTTTGTTGAAAGAAAAAGGTGTTTGATTGATAAATATCCAACAAGTGATGGTGACCAGGTAGGGGCTAAAAGAATGAGCCTTTCTATTTGGTTACTTAAAGAACTAAATCTCAATTGTCACAAGTCACATACATTACCATTTCTGTGTTTTGATAGGTTAGGTACATGTACCCCATTACCAACATATATGTCTCACTATCAAGTACTTTTCTTTTTCTTGACACAATTATCATACACTTTTCTCAGGTGCAAGTAAACTTCCACAATACATGATATTACAAAAGTCTTGTGTTTAAAAGTAACTAATCTACCTCATTCATCACTTTCCAGTTGCTTGTTAACTTTTTTTTTTCTTGTCTTCTCCTTCACAATCATTCAAGAAGGAATTGCATGACACAAGTCACCAATAATGTTGAATTCCCACTTCAGAAGTGTCGCTGACTTTAGCCACTTCCCCATATATAATGTGTTCTGACCCCTACCTTGCAAGAAGAATATAGTCACACAAATTAAGACAATTATGTGTGTAGTCACAATTTTTTGAAGTGGATAAAAACATATACTCCAAAATCTTTAAAATGTTTGGTAACCCTAGTGTTCTAAACTTATTATTGAGCATTTGACCCGAATCAACTCAAGAGCATTTATAGTAAAAGGGTCACAATAATTTCTACCAGTTTCCACCGTGTTTTTGTATGGTGGAACTACTAATTTAGCCATCCATTGTTTCGAGTCAAAAAAGGTTGACACATATAATTCATGCACGGAATTAATGTTATTGATGGCTGCTTGAGAATAAGACCACAATGGAATGTCAAAGTGGCTGCCATAATATGAGCTTTCAGCCAATGAACTGTGAAAGAGTGAACTCTTTTTTTTAGATCAAAATCACATTGCCTTGTGGGAAAGAAGATTTTTCAACTTTACAAGCAACTCACACCAAGGTGTTTGGAGCAAACAAGCAAGAAAATGGATGTCTCAATATCATTTTAACCTAACCCAACTTCTACAGGGAAACTTTAGAACACTTATCATTCTTTTAGTATTATCACCTGACCTGAGTACTATTTAGTCAAAGAGAAATATATCACATTAAACCTTTTATTTTGTCCAAAATATTAATAATGTATGGATCTCACTATTTATTTAATGAACAAATTTTAAGATATTTTAGTTTTCGATAAATTTTAATTGATAGTATAAAATATTCATTACAAATAAATCATTAAACAAGAAATCAATTTTTTTAAAATAATTATTATATTAATTAAAATAATATATAATTCAATCAATATTAATTATTTTTATCTCTAAAATTAATTTTTATTTAATAATTTTCTTATAATGAGTAATACTACTTCTCTTTTCCTAAGTCATTAACTCAGTCAAAATATTAATATAAGTTAAACAATAGCTAAATCCGTGTTAATTAAATACTATAGCGAGTAACATTAGAAAAATATATTTTTTAATTAAATAATCTTTAAAACTATATATATATATATTTAATACACGTAAAAATCAAACATTATATAGTATTACTTATGTATCTAAGTTTTGACAATACAAAACTATATTTTTAATTATGAGAAGTTTACAATTTGAATGAAAAAAGAAATAAAAAATACTTTATATTAAGAATTTTCATTAAAACATGAAGCTTTTCTCGACTATTTTAAGTTTAAACTGATTGTGTGATTGGAACAAACAAAACAATAAGCTGCTCCGTCCATTTTCCAAATGAAAAAAAAAAGTTTAAAATCTGATTTTTAAACCATTTCTTACAATAAATTATGTCCAACATATTATTTTTGTATATTTTAAAAATCACAAAAATGTGTCTTTCTCTTCTTATTTACCACACTCATAGGGTTAACCCTCAGGCCTCACCCATCCTCCTTTTCAAATATTTAAAAACTTCATAAAGAGGAATTAATCAGTGTCACATCAAGTTTTTTTCTCTCATGTTTCTTTTCAGGTTAAAGAAATATTCAAAACAAAGTTTAATGAAACCACACACAAAATGACTACAATATTGTCAAAGTTGCTTTCGTGTCTTTCCCTTCTGTCATGCACAAAAGAACTCAGTAGGAACCTCCAAACCATATAAATAGCATGCACATGCCATTCTTTCAACAACAAAACACAAAGCCACAAAGTTACAAACTCTTTGGTATAAACATTTCCTTACATATCATATCAGTGCTCCAAATGGCTCGCTTGAACCCTGTTATACTCATCACTCTACTTCTTTTGGTATGTCATTCCTCTCTCTTGGATGCCAGAAAGATTCTCAAAATTCAGACACCACAAGTGCTCTCTTTGAAGGGCACCCCTCCTTCAATTGAGGCCACTAGTTATGTCAAGAATAATGGTAGAGGAAAGGTAGTTGATCATTTTGACAATCAAGAAGTGGTTTCAAATCCCAGCCCTGGCGAAGGACACAAGTGAATGAAACTGAATTGATATCTTAGTCCTGTTCATACCCCATCACTTTGCAACTCTACTACTGCATCATTTCACAAAAGACAAAGGGTCATGTTTCTTTGTAACCATAAACTTACCATATTCGCCTTCTTCTTTATGTTACATTTAGTCACATTTGCATTTTCCAATGTAGTAAAAATATATAATACATTTTCATTACTCTTGTTCATATTTCATGGTTAATATTATGCTACAGAGTAGAAGTTTCATATTCTCTGCATCTCTCAATCAAGGAATGTTTTTTTTTTTTTTTTCTGTACCACAATTAAGAATCTGTCTGTATTAAAGGTCACAT
>Ga0123342_1006014_pt1 | contig 17127 bp, 4 predicted proteins | sample Turbeawhitnodule_FD_89960 | JGI IMG/M metagenome (GOLD analysis project Ga0123342, IMG submission 89960) | Root nodule microbial communities of legume samples collected from Mexico - Turtle bean Mexico white nodule | ecosystem: Host-associated > Plants > Roots > Nodule | place: Mexico: Nepantla... | reverse complement strand
TTTTTTTAATGATGTATTTAGTTATTTTGAACCTTCTAATTGATAGCGTAATTATATGCTTTTTATTTGGAAAATTTGTATAATTGTAATATGTTTTATTCAAATTTTTAGCAAATTTTAATTTTTTTATTTTTAAGATTTTATTAAAAAAAAGTTAATGTCAATCAAGATGGGAAGAGACGAAAGAGAACATTTATGTATAGATAATGTGTTGACATTTCAAAAGATGACTAAAAAGGTAGACTAGGTAAGAATAAAGAAAAATATTATAACATCTAAAATAAAAATTAAAAACACTTAAAACAAAAGAAATTATATTTATTTTTCACTTATTATCATGTGTGTATTTACATATTCCATGTATAGAAATATATACAAGTATGAAGACTTTTTCTCTCCAAATTACAAGATAATTTATGTAAGGATACACCAATCATGGATAATTTATGTAAGGCCATTAGAATGGTATCAGTTCCGAGGTGAGAATTAAACATGGCAGAATGTGTAGTGGGAACATGACAGAATGTGAACATTTGGGCAGAAGAAACCTCTCTATAGAAAAAATGATAAGTTATATGGAAATGCTGAAGGACATGAGATGGAGTCACAACCTGTTTTCAGAGACAACCGACAATAACAGTTACTATGGAGGATATGGAGGATGGAGGAAGACGTGACAGTTACAATGGAAGAAAATTTGAGCATGGTTGCTACCATAATCGCAACTATCAGCTTTCAAAATGCTATCAATCTACCAGGTGGTGGTGTTAGATCAACATCAGAGAGTGGATATCTGAAATGTTCCCAAATATTAAACGGTCATCTATGTCCTGGTCAATCTGTCTTAGCTTTAATTTTTCCCGATGAGTATGTCATGTTCCTTAAATTAAACACTATATTTTAGTTTCATCATTAGCTGTGCTGCTCTTGCTTGTGAGTGCTTTCACTTTGCATAATAGATTTTTCACATGCCTTTTGTCAATAAGCATGTGGTGTTAGACAACAACAAATAGTGGATATGTGAAATGTTCAGAATAGTTAGATGATAGTACATGTCCTGGTAAATTTGTCATATTGTACGTGCAATTATACGTAATTAATTTAATAATGATAGAATCCTTGATTAGTGGTTCTTACATAATTATCTTGTAATTTGGATAGAGAACGTCTCCATACACTTGTATATATTTTCTAAATTTTTTATACATGGAGTGATGTAAATACACACAAGTTAATAAAAAATCTTAGCTTGGTAATCCATCCCTTGGTCAATCTGTTTTAGCTATAATTTACCCAGAAGAATGTGTCATATTCCTTATCTCAAACACTATATACTACTTAGTTTCATGCTTAGCTGTGTGCCTCTTGTGAGTGACTTCTCTCTGAATAATAGGTTTTTCACATGACTTTTGTCACTAAGCATGTGCATCACATTAACCACTCTTACTTTGACCCACATGATTGGTGTAAGTATGGTCACATCTTATCCCATTTGGCATACAACCAAAATCATGTTTAGTAATGTCATTTACATTTGGTTTGCACTCTTAGAACTCGTGATACTTGTTTTTTTTTCTTCTATGAGTTTGGATTGCCACTAAATTCTTTGAGAAACATAGACGTCCAACAATATAAGTATTTTTAGGGGTGCTTTTTGTAGGTTGATTTGCTGTCATAATAGTTTGAACCGGTTTCTTTTACTTTTTATTTTGAATTTACAAGTAATTGTATTTTTAAACTATATATTTATAATTGTTTATGTAATTTGATGTTTTGTATCCACAACCCACTAAAAATATTTTTAATGATGTTTCAATAATATTATAAAAATAAAGAAAAAAAGCCATAAAAATAGTTAGACACCACATGCTGCTTCTTAAACACTATCTAATATTTTCGCAACTGTAACAAAAATTTCTAATAATTTTTTATTTAGTTAAAGTTAATGTTTCTACAAAATATACAATTGCACTTATATCTATTAAAAGGATTTTTATTTTTTTCTTAATAGATGACAATCATAACAAAATTCAAAATCTTCCTGCAAGCAATAAAAATTAACAATAACAGTAGAGTAAAAGAGGTTGTAATCATTAAATGATGATTTAATGGAGAAAAACTTGACATCAACAATGAAGAAAAACTTGACAAGAAATGGTGAAAAAAAATAGAAAAAATGATAAATTGGGTTAGCATGGGTTAGGACCCTGCTATATGCGTCAGTTTCACACTCCAACACTAAATTCAATATTTCCTCTCACATTTTTAGCGTTTATTGAAAGGTCGACAGGTTGCCCGTACATAAACATCCGCTTTTGCCTATTGACAACATTTTTTGACCGACTTTAATTTATTGTTTTCTTCTAGTAAAATCTTAAAAAAAAAAAATTTACTAAAATATACAAATTTTATAAATAAAAAACATATAATTGCGCTAATGGATAACTAAATATATCACACACAAAAATACATTATTTTATTAATATGGTAATTGTTTATGGTAATTATAAAAGAAAATAGAAGAAAAGATATTGCTTTACAAATATAGAGTATAATTATATATTAAATAATAGATCTTTCTTTAAGGCATTGAAGAAAATAAATATCGTAGATTATTTAAAAAAATGAAAACGAAAAATAGTAAAAGATGAAGATTATGGTAATATATATTTCACACGAAAATAGTAAGAGAAACAACATTATGAAAACAAACATATATAAATTTTAAATTCTGAAAAAAAAACGTATTTTTATAACATAGTAGTGTTTTTCTTTTTCATTTATGGGAAAACTTTCTTTTAATCATATATGTAGAATTAACGAAATATATAAAGATAAAAATGTTAAAAATATTTTTAAAATAAGAGTATATTTAAAAAAAAAAAACATATAAAGATGAAACTATAAAAAGAAATCAATAACACTAAACAAAATATATAAAACGAAAAGATGGAGTAAGTAATAAGATAAAATAAATCTAAACTTAATAAAATGACATAAATAAAAAACATTTAATACTAATGTTTTCAATTGATGATGATAAGCTTAATAATAATAATCTAGCTAATTATTTAATTTAAAACAATATTTATTTTAATATGATATATGAAATTATATAAATAATATGTAGTATATATTAATTCTATTAATTCATTTAAATCAATTCAAATCAATATATAATTATGCACATTTATAAATTAAAGTAACAATAAATTCAACTTAATTGCTGTAGGAATATACTAAATTAAGGTGTTATTATGTGGTAAATATATATATATATATATATATACCGTAAATTTAGAATAAATATATCAAAATATATTAACTTTCCAATTAACACTAGTGCAAAAAAGGAATTAGTGGGTACCCACTTGGAGTTAGTATTTGAACTCAGGACCAACTACAAGGTATCAACCTAATCACTAGGACAAATGATCACTTCTTGAAATGTAGGTTTGTATTTTTATTTTATTTTATTTACTTACAAACTAGTCAAGATCTATAACTAAATTTGTATTTATACACTTTTGGAAACCAGACTGGATGAATATTTTGAAAAATTAAAGGAAGAATATTTCTCTGCTAGAGAGTTTTTTTATGCATCTTGTGATCTTATTAATAATCCACCAATTCTTGTCGCGGTCATCCTTAGGCTTATCAAACTTTGTTTGTGGCACCTTCCTTTATCCAAGTTTTTATTGTTACTATTTTGAATTTATTCGATTCCGTAACCCTAAATTCTCAATTTTACTGTCAGTTCTATTTGAATTGATATCAAATTGTAATTGGAGATAAATAAAATAAATAGGACCAATGCATAACTAAAAATAAATAGATAAAACTAATGTGTAACCGGAGATAAACAAAATAAATGAAACTAGTGCGTAACTGAAAATAAATATAAATAATTAGAACTAATACAACTGGAGATAAATAAAATGACTAGGAAGTGGAGATTAATAAAATAAATAAATAAGATTAGTGCGTAACTAAAATGAAAAAATAAATAAATAAATAAGACCACGTAACTGAAAATAAAATAAAAAACCACTGATTAAGTAAAAATTATTAGAAATAATAAAATAAAGTTTAAAATAAATAAAAAGTTAATAAACTACACATAAATTTATTAAAATTAATATAAAAAAAAGTTTAACCTCAGTTTCCTTATCTTTAGTTGGAAAGATATAATAAAAATAGAGTTATATAAGTATGAAGATTTAAAACCTCCTTATTCCAAATCTCCTTTCTTTTTTTTTTTTTTTTTCTCTAGTAGCTTCACCTACCATTACTTCACCTTCTCTCCTGCTCCACCTATTTATAAGTCAAAAATTAATTTAATTTTAATTTTTTGTTGATGATTTGATAGTCGTCGTTTTTCTATCAAATTAAGATGATTCCAGCATATACTTATTTAACATTAGAGAGATGATAATATAAAAGTGGTCAGATGATCCCAAGTCGTCTCCCAACAAATCCAATAGTGATTACAATGAACAAAATTCAAAATCTTTCTGCAAGCAATAAAAATTAGCAATAACAGTAGAGCAAAAGGGGTTGTGATCGTTAAATGATGATTTAAATCAGTAAAGAATGCAGATTGACTCCCAAGTTCTTCCACCAATGAATTCCTCACAGGTTCTCTAAAGATTATTCTTTCTCAATCCTCAAACAGAGCTAAACAAGATTGAACATGCATTAATCTGATTCAACTGAAGCTCACCCGGAAAGCATGAGTCACCCGTAAAGCATGAGTCACCCGTAAAGCATGCGTCTACTGGTTTAATCAATACCCACTGTGTTCCATGCGTATACTTCATGAGAATGTTTATCTCCTCTCTCTTGAATCATGCGCCAAAGAAATTAATTAGAACAATGCGAACTAACTAATAAATCAAAGTTTAAGATAAGGAAGACTCTCAATCATGTATTCAAGTACAACCTCTTACAAAAACTAGTTTAACAAGAGATTAGACAAAAAAAATAATTGTTATAAAAAATTGAAAAATGAAACTTTTATTGATCAAAACATCATAACTCAATGGGAAATTACAAATGAATCAAACAAAAATGTTTAACTTTCCATGTGAAGGCAAAAGAATTATAAATAAGAAAATAAACTAAGAAAAACCTATGAAACTCTTCCTTTCTCATTGATGTTTGTATCCTTTTATAGGCTTTTCTGCTCCAAGGATCTTGGAAAAATATTGTAGTTTTAATTTTGTTAACAGTTTCCAACTTTACATAATTATAATATTTTGCAGAAAGAAACAACTTAAACTTTTGCATATTTGGTCCATTTACTCTAAAAACACAAAATTAACAAAAATATTAGTTAAGACCCAAATAAATCCAATTATATGAATATTAATTAAAATAATTAATTAATTTATTATTATAATCCAATAATTTATTATTAAAGCTATTAAGGGTGAATAAATAAATCTTCACCAAGATTCCTTCATTAATTATATTTCATCTTATCCTTTATATTTTTTTATTTAGGAAGGTTCTTTTAAATAATTATTTTTTAATAATTAATTATTATATTTTCGTAATTAAATAAATAAATAAATATGATATTAAAATAAGTTATAATTAATGTTATAAAGTAAATTTTAAATTTATGTTAACCTTATAAAATTGATTATTAAATAACATTTTCACTTACTTAGTTATATTTCTATTTCATTATTACGTTTATGTTAACCTTATAAAATGCATTTATTATATTACATTTACACTCACACTCACACACTCAGTTATGTTACTCTTTCACTATATACATTTACACTAACGCACTGACTTATGTTACTAGTTGACTATATACGTTATTGATGATTTTTTCAAGGTTTAAATGATTTTATTTTGTATAAATATTTGTTAATTTTAAATTCCTGACATTTTTAGTTATTCTTTTCAATCCTTATTTTTAACTATGATTATTTTAAAGTTGAAAATAGAAAACATTAATTAATATAGTTAAAGTAATAAAAAATATTTTAATTCAAATTATTCTACTCAAGATATTAGTATTTGGTGTGATGGGTGCACTAGAGCCCTCTTAAAAAAATACAGTAAAAATGAAGTTCATTTTTAAAGTGATTACTTTGCTTTGAGTTAAACTAAAATCCACTTTAAAATACAAAACCCTAAACCAAAAAAAAAAAAAAAATTACATGACAAGGCCATTTATGTCCATTATCCAATACAGAGCAAAACGGAATTTAATATCCTAAAATTAATTGTGCCTGTCCATCTTCATATTCTTTATGCAAGATTGATTATGGTGGAAGACTTAGAAAAAATAGATAATATAAACTCTATATATATAATATTTGTTATTTCTCCTATCTAATTGACTTAATTATTTAACAAATAATTTATAAGGAAATACCTACAATTTATTGGATTGTCTAACATAGATAAAAGGTAAGGAGGAAAAGGTAAACGAAGAAATACACACTTTTTTTTACATATTTTCACTGAAAAACTAAGTTTATGTTCACAGTTATAAATTTATTAAGAATGAATATAAGATTATAACACAAAATTTATCTCATAGAAAACTCTCAACTCTATAACTTAAAGATAACTTTTTGTTACAAGTCATATGCATATAAATGAAACTGTTTAACAAACTTTCAAAATGGATGTGTTAAGTCACATGCATAATGATTTACTTAGGAACTGATACTATAAATCAACCTGAGAAGTTCAGATTAAGATAAATAATCTTGAATCACTAAATACTTAAACCTCTAGAAGGTTTAATATCTCTAGACAATCTAAAAACTTTTAAACATAAGTTTTAATTTAGATAAACTTTAAAACATAAGTTGTACTGAAGCAAAATTCACATAATTTATAATTCAGAAGGATGTCAATATAGTGATCAAAATAATTTTTTTTTATAAAAGACCAAAATAAATAAAAAGTAGGAATAAGTATACAAATATACTTACTATTAGTCTTTTTTTTACATGATGACGTATTGCTAATAATAAGAAAAAAGTTATCAAAGACCACTAGTAACAAAAATATTTATAAAAGAATAATATAAAATGTGATAATTTATTAGTGAATAGAAAAGCTATTTAAAGTTTTTTAAATGAATAATGCTAATGAATTAGTGATTGTTGAGTTCATATAGAAAATAATCTGTATTATGAACGGATTGACCATTCTATAATTTAATTTTTTATTTATTTTGAATATCGGCTTGTCTTGGAACTAGTTGAAACTGAATTTGGAATTACATTTATCATTTACAAACTATTATTAATTTACAAAATAAAGGAGAATGTAGATTAAAAAATACTTCTAGAATTTCTTTATTGGAATACATTTTTTGGATTTGGATTTTCGGAACATATTTCTTCATTTTTTTTCTTTATTAAAATGTATTTTTAGATTTTATGTTTTGGATTTTTTCCTAAAATGTATATTTTGTATTTCAGATTTTCTTTTCTGAAATTGTATGTTTTGAATTTTGGATTTTTAAATCCGGAATAGAAGGTAATTTTATAAATGTTGAAAGATGATAGGATCCATATTCAAATTGATTCAAAATTGATATGGTGCAAGAAGAATTTGCCTTGTTTTGTTTGTGAAAGAATGACAGTGGGTAAATAAATTGAATGAAAGAAAAAGAGAAGAGGTTAAGAGGTAAGAAGATTTTGACTTTCCTATTTGTATGTGTGAAACTTGAACAGAGAGAAACAAACCTGAAAAAACCCACATAACCCAGTGAAATTGTGGTTGTTTTGAAATACGAGAGATGAGATTTTTGTTTTCGGTGAAAGAGATAAATAAGGGTAATGAATATAGATAGATACTAGATTAGAGGCTAGAGAAAAGGTAAATGAGATGATGGGATGGTGTGTTTCTCTTGTAGGCTAAAATTTGAGTTAATTTCCATTCCTCTTTTCTATCTGCCTTTCTTCAAAGTACTTAGATTAGTCTACCTTGCTCTTAATAGATCTAAAGGAATATTTTGCGGGGAAGGAAGAGTGAAAGCAAAATGATAGCTTGCATCAAATGGGAAAACTTCTATAGGCCTAAATATGAGGGAGGGTTGGGGATCAAGGATATTAGCACTTTCAATAATGTTCTACTAGCAAAAGGAAGAGGAGATTTAAGGTTGAATCCACAAGACAATGGCGAAATATTTTGATGTCAAAATACCAGAGTTCAAACTACCAAATTAATCATAGGAGATCTAATAAGCAGTCTGGGTGGTTGAGCGACCTATGCAGAGTGTGTGCGGATGGGGACACTTATAATTGGTTTAAGAAGCAGACAATCACGAAGGTGGATTCGAGGAATAGGAATAAATTTTGGGAGGAAAAATGGGTAGGAGAGGCACGCCTTAAAGAAAGGTTTGAAAGATTACTTTCCATTTTGAATGATAAAGATAAAAGAATAAAACAACTAGGTGATTGAGGTGGGAGTGGAGACAAGGATGGAGGATGGAGAGGTTTGAGTTGGAAAATGTACTTCTTAACCAGTTTAATAATAAATTAGTTTGGTTCAATTACACGGGAATTATCGTACTGTTGGAAATGTAAAGGTGAAGAGGATGATCAATATTCTATTAAATCTGCATATACAATATTGCACAATATTAAAAGCTTTGAGGAATGTCCCATCCTGAAATTTGTGTGGGTTGTTAAGTGATAAGTGTCAGATTTTAGTATATTTCATATTAAAATACATGTACTTATGGATATTAATTGATAAAATGACTATATTATAACCCCTAATTTACGATTTTAAATTGTTTTACATATTTTATGATTATAATTTGAATAAGAATAATTTATTCCCAAATTTGTGTTAATTTCAAAATTTTAGGAAAGAATGGTGATGAAAGGGCAAAAGGAGAATAGGCAAAGCTAGAACGCTCCATCACTTGCCCAAGGCAAAAGCTCCTAGAGGATCTTGCCCAAATGAGTCCAATCTCGCCCAGGCGAGATCACTCTAGTAATGTTGGGTCTGTTTTTGTTCAACTCGCCCAAGCGAGTTCAATCACGTTCCGGTGAGAAGTTACTTAGTCAAAGCTCAACTAGGTTAAATACAGGACGTGAAGCACAACCCTAACAGTCATTGGAATCATTGCAAATAATAGAAGGTGTTAGAATTATCACAAATCTTTACGTGGAGAGTCATGTTAGGTTAGGTCTTAATAAAGGATTTGGTGAGGAGTTAATCTAAACTCAACTGAATATCCATTATATACAAAGAGATACAAAAAGAAAATAACAGTCCAACATCTTTTCTCTACATTTTAAAAGATTAATAATTATTTTTAATATATTAAAATATAATTTAATCGATCATTTCATATTTCAACACATTTCTAAATAACTTTCTTGTTGAAAGCATTAAAGCCTATATTCAAGCAGATTTCTTTCTCACATTAATCTTGGAACATTAAAACTTTTTACCCTTATGTGTTGGTCCTTAAACAATATAATTCGACAACTTTCTTAAAATCTTTGGCCGGACAAGTATTTCATATGCAAACCTCAACTTCTACATATAAGTCATCTAATTTATTTAATAAACATATTAAATATAATACACAAGCTATTCTAACCAATATACAAAGTGATCTGTACATAAAAGTATAATAAAGTAATTATAAGACCTTAAAGAAAACCAACTATTGTTATAAAATTTATCATAATAGTGTAATTTTATATGGAAATAGGAAAATTTAAAAAATAAAATATATTATTCAAACATGACCAAAATTCAATATGGTAGAATAAGTTGAAGGAAAGATCTGTAAACCTTTCGTAAGTTTTGTTTTGAAATTATGAACACTTGGATTTTTACTCATTAATTATTTAAATATTCGTAATAAATCTTATTAGGCACATGTTCGAGATAAAAAAAAACTAATAAGAAAGAAAACATCTTATCTATATAAAACTTGACACCAAAAGTGCAGCTTGAAAATCTTATTGTCAAGTTCATTACTTGCCGTCATGGTTGTGTTTCATTCTATATATCACATATATGGATACGGATATTGATACGATATGAACACAAACATAAAGATATGTATAATCTCTAAAATGTATGACATGAGGACACAAATTTATATATTATATAATTATGAATTATATAAATTGACAATAAATGTTTATGTGCAGTGAGTTTGTTTTAGTTTTTTTTTAGCAGAAAGATGTTTTTCATAATTGGTTCAAAATGATTTGTTCCTTATTTTTATAATCATAATAAAAATTTATACAATAAGTTTGAGTTTTTAGAAAATTAATGTATTTCACCTTTTTAAAATTGTGTTAGACCCGTGTTAGAATTGTCAGAAATTGAACAAATATTTTTTGAATTGAACACTTAACTGATAAGTGTCGTACGAGTATCATACAAGTGTCGTGTCCAATACATATATCTGATACGGACAAGCCATTTAAGAGAAATATCCAAACTTCATAGGTTTCAACACAACTTGAACGTTGAAGCAACCCATATTACGTATTACTAACTGTACCATCCCGAATCGAGTAGACATTTGGCCGAGTTCAACGAGGGACCATCTAGGGAAAGGCGAGAGCGTGAGAGCTTAGCATGGGCCGCGAACCGTCTTAACAAGCCCAAAAACACAACAAATTTTGGCATAAGCCCAATACCGCGCAACGCTAGCAATAGACAATTCCACTTAAGGAAAGTGTAACGTTTTTCCTGCACACACACATATTCCCGATAGCGTAATGAATATAAATACTATATCCCCGATAACGTAATAAATATTATCCTCAGTATATCTGATTACGTTGTTTAACTATTCCGATTTATATAATTTATATCCAGATTTTATAAAAGATTACTATGATATGACACATTAATTACTGGAGGGACCAGGGTCAAAAATCTAAGCCCATGAAGGCTTATAAATAGACAACCACCCACAAGGATTTTATAGAAGATTACTGTGATATGACACATTAATGCCTGGAGGGACCAGGGTCAAAAGTCCAAGTCCATGAAAATCACCCACAGGGACTATCTCAACTTGCATCTTTGCAAACGTATTTTACCATACACTATATTTTGTGTTCTCACTGACTTGAGTGTCGGAGTGTAATCGCAGTTGGAGCCCCTCATCCCTAGAAGATCGATTTGCTAAAGACTGAAGGCAATTACAAAGCACATCATTTAGTTCTCATCCATTCATCCATATTCCGATTGACTTCGAGCCGGCGAGAACAATTTTAAATATTAAAAGTAATTAGTTATTGTATTAATAAATTAATATTAATTTAAAGACTAAAAAAATTATTAGTTTTTAAATTAATTTTTATTATTTATAAATAGTTTCTAAATTAGTATCTAATTAGCTACCAAAGTTTTAACTACCAATTATTTAGATTTAAATTTGGTAGCAAAAACCTTAATATATAATTAGATACCAATTTAAAAATTATTTATCAATAATAAAAACTAATCTAGAAACCAATACTTTTTTTAATCTCTAAAATAGTATTTAATTTAATAAATATAATAGTGTCTTTAGATTACGACTTACCAACTTTTGTAATATTTCTTAAACTTGTTCATTCTTGTAAAAATAAACCATACTAGTAAATTTTCAACCATTGCTCCATACTTAGCTACCCTTCATTCATCATAGTACAATTGTGCACATATTTTCTTAAATTTGGTAAATACTACGGTATATGGTTCCATCATATTTTATACATCGTATGATGCCTGGATTCATCCTAATTTTTTATAATGTTATCATATTTAAGAGTAATTAATCAATGTTGCTCCACTCACCACCAACATGCAAAAATATTTTAACATTATTCGTTTTCATTCTTGCAAAAAGTAGTCATTCCTTTGAAAGTTGCTCCCTTTTATACTTGCCAACAAATAAAATTTCTAGTGTCATTGGTTTTCACCCATAAATAACAGGAAATGACTTCAATCAAAACTCCTTTCACTTTTGATCTTAATATTATCCATAAAACTTTGAGATCTATATGGAAAACTTTGAACAAATTCAAATATTTTTTTTATGATAATTCGAGAAAACATTTTAGATTTGAAACTTAAGCTTCGACTTATGCGTGAGCCAAGACCATTATAATTAACTTTTTAAGTTTTAGTTTGTGTTGATCAAACTCACGCATGATTTTTATTACCTTAAATTATAGGATAATTATTCTTGTGCTATTCATTCTCACTCCACTATTTTTGTTGTTATTTGGGTGAGTGAAGTCTTTGCTAAAACCCATGCATAAACAAAATATTATAATATTTAATATTTGGTTAGAGTGGGGTAGGACCTCGTTATGTGCATCAACACTCCAACATTAAATTCAACATTACTTTTCACTTTTTTAGTGAGTTGAAATGTCAACACATTGTCCATACATAAACATTCATTTTTACATCAATTTTTTACTGACTTTATTTATTATTTTCAAATAGTAAAATCTTGCAAAAAAAAATAAATAAAATTTGTTAAAAAATTAAATAAAATATATCAAAATAATACAAATTTTCTAAATAAAATGCATATAATTGCGCTATCAATTAGAATGTTCAAAATAACTAAATATATCATAAAAAAAATACATTATTTTATATATTAACATGGTAATTGATTATGGAAATTATAAAGAAAATAGAAGAGAACAAATATTGAAGATTATTTAAGAAAAATAAAAATGAAAAATAGTAAAAGATGAAGATTATGGTAATATATATATACGCACACGAAAATAGTAAGAGAAATAACATTATCAGAAGAATGAGAAGCAAACATATATAAATTTTAAATTCTGAAAAAATAAACATATTTTTATAACATAGGATTTTTTTTTTATGGAAAAACTCTCTTTTAGTAATATATGTAGAATTAGCGAAAATACAGTAAGAGAAAAATGTTAAAAATATTTTTAAAATAAGAGAGTATATTTTTTTAAAAAAAAGATAAAGATGAAACTATGAAAAGAAATCAATAACACTAAACAAAATATATAAAATAAAAACATGGAAGTAATACGAAAAAAAAATCTAAACTTAATAAAATGACATAAGTAAAAAAATTAATACTAATGTTTTCAATTGATAATAATAATAATAATTATTATTATTATTATTATTATTTTACAACGAATTATTTTTTGTTAAAATCTAGCTAATTATTTAATTTAAAATAATATTAATTTTAATATGATATGAAATTATATGAATAATATGTAGTATATATTAATTCTATTAATTCATTTAAATCAATTCAAATCAAAATATACACATCATTAACGGTAATCAATATATAATTATGCATATTTTTAAAAATTAAAGTAACAAAATAAATTCAACTTCATGTAAGAACATATTAAATTAAGGTGTTATTATGTGGTAAAATATTCTTAATATATATATATATATATATATATATATATATAAATAAATAAAAAAAATCTTACAAATTTTTTAATTTAAATTTTATATAAATTTGAATAAAATATATCAAAATATACTAACTTTCCAATTAAAAAGTATATGATTGCGCTATCAATTAAAATGTTTAAAATAACTAAATATATCATAAATAAATACATTATTTTATTGATGTAGTAATTGAATATGATTATTATAAAGAAAATAGAAACAATTTTTAAGAAATTAATTTCTGTACAATTTAAATTAAAAATTATATAAAATAATGATTTAATCAATCCAGTTAGTTTTGATAATTGTGTCTTTATGAAAAAAAAAGTTAAATAAACAAGTTCATCACATTTGAAAGAAAAAAAATAGTGATTGATTATTTGCTTATGAGGTATTTTTTTTTACTATAATAATGTAACAGATGTCGTTGATTACAAATAAAAATCGTTAAAAAATGGAATGTTTTTATACTTTATGTTTTTTTATATTAATTATAAAAAAAATGAGACAATGGAGTGAGGATTCCGAGTACAATAAATAATCACACATGTTTTTTTAAATCATTTTTCATTTAAAATGATTATCATGTAATTTGAAACAAAATCAAGCATGTAACAGTAATAATTTTCTCTCATTCATTACTAAATTGCATGCATATACTACATTGATTTTCTCCTCACATCTCTTCTATGAAACTAATATACAAATAAACTAAATATACTAAATAAAGGTGCTAAATCATTTCTCATTTAAAATGATTATCATGTAATTTTGGACAAAATTAAGGATGTAACTATAATAACTTTTCCTCTCACAATGATCACTAAACTGCATGAATGCATTATACTGATTTCCTCTTCACCTCTCTTCTGTAAACTAATATATAAATCAACTGAATATGCAACTATCTCTCATCACAACTAACTCTTTAATTCACATTTTTTCTAAGGTCTTCAGAGTTAACTCTTCCAACCAAATCTTCTTCATACAGAATGATGTGGACAAAGTCACTCAACAAGAGCATGTGCATTCTTTTTTTGTTTTCAACGGTAGTTTTGGCGGCCACTGACCTAGTTGATGGGCACCACCGTAGACTTCTTCAAAATGGTGATGTCTCTAAGGAAGATTTCCAAGGAATTAACATAATTAAAATTATTATTTATTGTTCCCTCTTTGTTGTGATTTTTATCTTTATTCCCGCCTCCGTATTTCTCTGCATTCACGTATATTACGCCAAAAAGAATAAACATTCCTCACAACCAGGACAGTGACGCACTGCATCAAAATCTAAGTGTTCATGTTCAATAAATGTATTTAGGACCATTAGAGTATTGTTTTGATAAAATTTATCTTATTAGTGAGGGTAGTTTTCTAATTATTTGGTAATGATTGTGTAGCACTCCTTGTTATTAAAGAAGTAATATTTTCAAAATTTTTTACCATTCCAAACTTTTGCGTGCATGTACTTTCTTTTTGTCTATCTATAAAGTTGTTGACAATAAATATATCACGAAATAATTTGTATTGATTTAGAAACTTGAAGCAGATGATTGATAATTTATGTGTGTGTGTTTTTTTTTATGTGTATATTGTATTGTTTTTCAATGAAGATCTTCTAACACTATTGAAAAACAAGAAAAAAACTAACCTTTAACATCAAATTTGGAGTTTTTTACCTTTAACATCAAATTTGGAGTAAAAAATAACGTGCATATATGTTGGTTCAGGAAAACCTTCAACCGATAAGAAATTATATAAATTGTTATAACTACATGAATAAAGAACTACCTAAAAAACAACAAACTATAAGAAGAAAATAAGTACACAGAATTCTAACAACCATTGAGGATCCTAGTTTTAGTGTAGACACGTTTACCATGTCAAAGTCATAAAAAACTGGGTTTCTTCACAAGTAAACAAATTTTAGGGAAGATTCCTCATAATTAAAAGAACAAAAATATCTTTTTTTACTCCACCCTAAGTCCCAATAAATATTAAAATTTTAATTATTTAATTTTTTTAATTTTAAAAATTATTTTAATATTTTACATTTTAATTATATTTTTATTAATACTCCATCCTACATTCTAATAAATATTAAAATTTTAATTATATAAAATTTTTAATTTTAAAAATTATTTTAATATTTTACATTTTAATTATATTTTTATTAAAAAAAATTATGTGAGTGTAAAGTAGAGCGAAGTGTCAAAATATAATCCTTAAAAAAAATTGTAACATTAAGGAAAAGTACGGAGTAGCTCTTGCCACATGAAGCTATAATAGGTAGCTCTGGGTGCCTGACTATGGATCTGATGCTTCAAGAGCATTTTTCCTGCAATAAAATTATTTGCGAAAACAATTCAAATAACACTGAATAAAAACACAGTCAACAAAAACGACAACAATAACAGGATGCTTTTTCTGAGTAATTAAGGTCAGTTCTATACAATAAAACATGTCTGTGGATAAAATATTGACCTCTAAATCCTTATTAATTATTTAACCAGTAGATTTTCACAGTCTCCTATTGCCTCTAGCAATTAGGCTACCCTCCATCAAATCTACTCTCCTTAACAAGGCTTATTATACAGGTTTTTACACAGATGCCAGATCACCAAGGCAAGTTTCTGCCACTTTTCTACAATAGGTGCTATCCCAACACAACAGAAGCAAAATAAAACAAAGTTGGTAACAAAGTGAAGCTAAGTTAATGCAGTTGCACCATTTGACAACCACAAGTCTATACAGCATTTTCCAGACAACCAATTTTGCATTATTAGATTATATTATATAGAAAATAAATTTCTTCATTTATTTTGGAATTTGAGACAAATCCACTAATTAATTTTACTTGATGACTGTTGGTGCCAGCAACAAATTTTCTATGGTCATCTTTCATAAGAAATGTGGCAGATGTGAACCAAGTGGGTGTAAATATACCAAGGTTGTCTATCCTTAGGTGGCTCCACAGGTTAAAAGAAATTGTAAAATCAAGCACTGAAAATACTGTGCACCAGTATAAGATAAACTGGAGGAAGATAAGTTAACAACATAACAAAGATGAAAAGTAGGACTGAAGTAATGACTCTTAGGTTTGGAATTCTAGATCTTAGTGAGGTTGTTAATATCCCAAATATTAATTTCGATGCCTTTCTACAGACAAAGTACTGATTCATTATTTCTCAGCTCAATATGCAGTGATAAAAGTTCTGTTTTGGTGAGAACTTGTTTAGATCCTCAAGGATTACAGTAACAGGTACCCATTTTTCATGTCATCTAATTAATTCTTCTGCAGTAAGGTTTAGTATTTCTTTAAGTTCTCACTTTATGATAATAAAAGGTGATATTGAAGATTCTTTGGCTTCCTCAAACTCATAAAAATTCAATTCCATATAAATTATCATCCACAAACAAACAAAGATGAAGAGGTCATATATCTTTCAGGTCTATACATGACCTATAAATTGTACTAAGCAAAAGTAAACAGCAGAGGCCACATAAGTCTTTGTTTCTGAAAAGAAATTACACATTTCAGAAGCACCAATGTAACACCTCATAATTTATATATAACTATTACAATAAAAGTTCTACCAGTTTCTATACAAACTTGGAGTTTTTCAAAACATTCCTAATACATGATTAGGATTTATAGAAATACAAATATTTACATATCCACAGCTCAAAATA
>Ga0123342_1006013_pt1 | contig 17129 bp, 9 predicted proteins | sample Turbeawhitnodule_FD_89960 | JGI IMG/M metagenome (GOLD analysis project Ga0123342, IMG submission 89960) | Root nodule microbial communities of legume samples collected from Mexico - Turtle bean Mexico white nodule | ecosystem: Host-associated > Plants > Roots > Nodule | place: Mexico: Nepantla... | reverse complement strand
TTTGACAGAAATTCAGTGTGTTAAAGACTGTCTATTACAACAATTTTGCATTAAAGATCTTGGAGACTTAAAATATTTTCTAGGGATTGAATTTTCCCGTTCCAAAGCTGGTATTTACATGTCTCAAAGAGAATATGCGCTTGATATTTTGTAGGATACGGCACTCACAGGTGCTCGTCCAGACAAATTTCCAATGGAGCAATACCTAAAACTCACACCAGACGATGGAGAGTTATTAAAGGATCCAGTCAAATACAGGTGACTCGTGGGACGACTGATATACCTCACGGTTACTCGGCCTGACATAGCATTTTTGGTTCGAACCCTAAGTTAATATATACAGACTCCACGGAAACCTCATTGGGATGTCGCAATTCGAGTCCTAAAGTACATCAAAGGATCACCGGGACAAGGATTGGTATTGCCATCCGAGAACAATCTAACATTGACAGCTTATTGCGACTCAGACTGGGGAGGTTGTCAGGCAACTCGGAGATCAGTATCTGGGTATTGCATTTTTCTTAGTTTTTCGATTATCTCATGAAAGTAAAAAAAAAAACAGACAAACGTATCAAGATCATCAGCGGAAGCAGAATACCGCGCGATGGCCAATACTTGTTTGGAGATAGTTTGGTTGCAATATCTATTGCAGGATTTAAAGGTGTCATGTAACTTGTCAGCTCAACTTTTATGTGACAATCAAGCGGCATTACATGTAGCAGCAAACCCAGTATTTCATGAACGCACAAAACACATTGAGATAGACTGTCACATTGTGTAACAAAAATTACAAGTCGGGATAATCAGTCTTTCATATGTACCGACACAATATCAGCTCGCAGATATTTTTACGAAGGCATTGGGCAATGAACGGTTTTTGACGATACGACACAAGTTGGGGGTTCATGATCTTCACCTACCAACTTGAGGAGGAGTATTAAAGAAATAATAATTATCAAATTATACGCAATTATTGTATGCAATATTGTACGATATTGTACCTAATTATATGCAATTAATTTAATAATGATAGAATCCCATAATTAGTGGATCCCTACCTAATTAGATTGTAATTTGAAAAGAGAAACTCCCTACACTAGTATATATTTCTTATACATGAAGTGATGTAAATATACACACAAGAGAATAAGAACTTCTTCTTTCCATCTTCTTACATACAATTTTCTTATAGTTTCTACTATGTGAGTGAATCACCATATATTACATACGAGACATGTATATTACTATCTTATTACTTTATATAATCCAACATATGTCTTTTTGGGGCAATTCCATCACTCCCTCTCATTTAAAGAACTTGTAATTATTAATCTCCAATCGTCTTACCCAAAGTCAACCCCTTCTACGATGAAAGCACTTCTTAACACATATATTTAAGACAAGTGATCGGATTCAAACACCAATCAAAATATGAAAACATTGCTTTTGTGTACTTTCTTGTGATCCATGCCCATGATTTGATTTGGACAAAGGTAAAAACTTTCACACCATTAGGTTTGAGATTCCTAAATATAATGTTGTTTCTATAGGTCCATATATTCCATATGAAGGCGACCCACACAATCATCCAAACACAATTACATTTTCTGCTTAAACCTAACAATTCGAATCCTAGAAATTTATCCTTGGTTATATTATGATATATTGATTGTACCTCAATACATGCACCACACATCTTCCAAGTTGTGTTAGCTACCCTACAAGTAAGGAACAAGTGGCTTATAGATTCATCATTTGTCTCGCACATTATACACTTTCTGTTACCCAGCCAAATTCCTCTATTATATAAATTATCATGTTGTTAATTTATTATGAGAGACTTTACATGCACAAAGCTAAGTTGTGGGTAAAATTTTTATTTTCCAGAATGTTTTCATACAAGGCCTCATCATCCCCTTTGATTTCATTTCTTATCCTCTTATATGCAAACCTCGCTATATACACTTGTGTTTCCTCTTCTTTCCAGACTCATTCACCCTCATTGTCCCTTTGCATTGTACATCCATGTATCCGTTGCAGTTCGTTTAACATTGACTTCTCCCATTCGAACCATTATCTTATCCATGTTATATTCCATTTTTATTTATTTTCAAACCATTCTCCAACCTCTACCACTGTTACACTCTTTTGGGTTGAATTGGCATAAAATTTAGGGAATTTGTCCCTTAAGGGAGTTTCTCCTAACCATATGCCATCCCAAAATAAAATTATATTTCTCATTCCTCTTTTCCAAGTGATAATGTTATCAAGCCATTTTTCCTATTCTCCATTTCCCACATAAATTCCTAAGGTCTCTCCACCACCATGAGCCATTAATGTTATCCTTACACTTGTTTAAGGCTCTCCATGACCCATATTTTAAAATTAAAATATCTATCCACAGACCCTTCTATTCCTTTCCTAACCTCAATTTTCACTTGCCTAGAAGGCTGATGACTATTTTACGACAAATGTACTATGTCAGAAGTAATAAATTTGTCCCTCAGGACGAATATCAAACCCACAAGGAGCAGTTGAATTCTAAAGTACAATATTCATTAAATAGAAAATAATATATATATATATATAAGTTTGTTGGAAGTTTGTTATGCATGAGATTGCAAGAATGTAAATAAAGCAAAGTAAAGAGTTGTTTTGTTTTAATTGGGAAAATTGGGATTGGGGTTCATCTTTCTCACTCTTGTATTTTGAAAAACATGTAATATTCTATCTTTGATAGATATTGATGCCCAATAAAATCTATTTATATTGATTCCTTGCATATAAAATTGTTAAGATAGTCTCCTAAATATTGATTTCTCGCATATAAAATTATTAAGATAGTCTCCTAATTATCGATTCCTCACATATTTATAAAAACTTCTTATTGTTACAAACAAATGTTGATAACAGTTAACATTTCAAATTTATTCCTAACATTCAAATATGTTAAGCATTATCATTTAGGTACGATGCTTAAAAGTACTTTCCAGTCAAATCTAAGAATCAAAATCATGATAATTCAAACGTTAAGAATAAAATGACAATATCAATCATCAATCAAGAACAAACTAATATGTTTAAATATCACCTCAATACAGTTTGAACAAATTACTTCCAATCTCAAAGGGTAGAATTAGCCACTCATGTTGGCCATTACAAGCATGGAAAGCAAGAAAAGAAGATGCAAGATGTTTCTCCTTGACGACTGTCTCCTCTAAGGTTGTCTATCTCCTTCTATTCTCCCAATGATGTCTAGGGTTATGTTTCACATTTTACCTAGTTGGACTTGGATTAAGTGACTTCTCACCTAGATGAGTTATTACTTGCTTGAGCAAGTTTGAGGAGAAAAAAAGCTTAGCTTCTCTAGAGTGAACTCGCTTGGGCGAGTATTGGGAGAGTTCCTTTGGAGTAATCTGGCTTGGACAAGTTTGGATGAGTTTTGAGCGAGTTTTCAATGTTCCAACTTCCTTTTTTCATCTTGTATATTCTCCTTTAGCTCTTTCATCTCCATTTTCTCCTAGAATCATGAAATTAACACAAATTTGGGAATAAATCGTTCTTATTCATATTATAATCACAAAATATGTAAAAAAGTGTAAATTCATAAATTAGGGGTTAAATTATAGTTATTTTATCAATAAATATCCATAAGTGTTTGTCTTTTAGTATGAAATATTACTGAAATATGACATTTATCAAAGGACTATGCTAAAACATCTTAGGTCCTTTACTCCTAAGCCACATTCCTCTTTACTCTTACATATGTTTTCCCACTTACCCATGCAATCTTTCTACCCTCGTGCTCCTATCCTTACATAAAATCTCTTTGTATCTTAATTATTTATTTTCTTACTATGTGTGGCATTTCAAATATTGAGAGCATAGGCATAACAAATAACATTGATTTTATTAAATTCACTCTTCCAACAAGAAAGATGTGTCTTCCTTTCCACCTAGATAATCTCTCTTTTATTTTTTATTTCATACCTTGCCAAAAATATTTTCTTTTAAGATTTTCTCCTATGAGTATTCCTAAATATGTAAAAGGTATTATCATAATGCACAATTCAATATCGTTGAGAACCTATGTATGATTATGAGTTCCATTCCTATCCCTTAAATCCTAGTTTTATGAAGTTTAACTCTTAATCTAGAGGCTAACCAAAAATATCTTAGAATATTTTTTAAGATCAAAATGTTTTTGGGTTTTAGCTTTACATACAAACATAGTGTCATCAGTAAATTGTAACATATTATTTATATTTTCTCTTTTCCACCTTTATTCTTTATAGGAAATCCTTGCTTTAAGAATGTTTAAATTTTTTATAATTAAATTTTAATTTAAAAATAAATATTTTTCTTATGTGGGTTGCCCCGCAGGCTACCTCTTATGTGGGGCAGACCAGTGAAATGAGTTCGCACTCCTTGTGCAGGGCGAACCAACCCAACCCGTATTTTGCAGACTAAACACGGGACATGCCTATGTGGGGCGGGTCAGCCCGCATTGCTACCCTTAGTTTTAAAGGTCAAAGAGATGTTTGTGTTGATATTTTTTAACTTTTATATTTTAAGTAATTATATTTTTCTATAATTTACACTAATTGGAGCATAAAATAGTGTGAGCGACTATACTCCTTTGCGAATTGTATAATAAGCAAAGATAATGTAAGCTATACACCGATACTATAAACTACTTGCATGAATTTATTTCAAGAAAACTTATTTTTTTGGAAAAAAATTGTATTTATTTATTTGTTTAAAATATCAAATACAAAATGACTTGTGTGATCATCAAATTTTATTTAAGCGCATAAAGATATTGTCAAAATGTTATATTTATTTTTTACTTTTCCACAAAGAAAACAATTGGTCATTGTATATGTAGAAAAATACATGGCAAATAGCAAAAACATTGGACCAAAGAGTATGAGTCCACAATTTCTTTAAGAAAATAAAATCTTGTGGGTGTATAAATAAAAAGGAGTGACAAATAGTGATGTGAGCTAATTTTAAGATTGAACATTTTAAGGAGTTTCACTTGTTTATAGTTTAGGTTTTAGGGTTTAGGATTTAAGATTTTTTTTCTATTTCAAAATTCAAGGTGAGAATACATGAACTAAGACACCCTTTATATAGGAAGGAGTGACTTGGAGAGCAAGATGAAAGAGGGATAGATAGGAAAGGATTTATTACTGCAAAATTATGACATTACAAATTAGTCTTTTCTTCTTTAGAACATATGTATATAGAAATATGTTATAATTTTGCATAACATTTATAAATTTATCATATATAACAACTATGTTGATCTTGTTTTGATCACAATATATAGGTAGTTGCAATCAGAAAAATTCTCCGCCTTCACATTTGTATTTATATTTATTATAATGAACTATAGATTTATAGTGTCGATATAAGTGTGCCCGAATAATGATATTGTTATTCAATTTGAAATATTAAAAATAAGTATAACTCGTTTGGAATATTAAAAATAAGTATAACTTAGTGAAGTGAACATAGTTTAATTCCTAACAAACAAAATGGTATTTTTTGTTGGTAATTACCAATAGATATTAATGACAGATGATCTAACATAAGATGAAAATTAATGTAGATTTAATTTTTTTAATTTCTTGTATTGGCCTTTGTAATTGTATCTATATTTTTGTAATTGAAGACTTTTATGGATATTATTTTTCTAATTAGTTAACTAGGGATTTAATGGGTCTTGTTACTGGATGAACCTATTAGTTGACTGTTTTAGAAGTTTAGGCTCATTTTGAACAAAGTTTGCACTTAATTGAGAGAAACGCTCTGAGTTCTTGAATATAACTTTTGATTCTTATATTTAAATTTGTCACTAAAAGTGGTGAATTTCCTCAATTTATCAAGATTGTGACATTTTTTACTTGTGAATCTTGATTATTTCTGCACCGCATGAGATCAGAAATTGGCATTCTGACATCAGACTCCAACAAGTAGTTAGTAACATTGAAACAAACAGTTGAGCCCAAAAGAAAGTGGAGGGTGGGAGGCCCCACTGTAAAGATGAATCACCACAATTCTTAGTTTGCAAAAGTACCTTGTAAGGCTTGTAATACTAAGCTTACAGAAAGAATGAATTTGGTGAGACGATTTTCCAGCTTTTTAATGCAATCACAGCAAAAGGGTGCTCCCACTTAAGACCAACCTGAAAAAGGAAAAGCACCCAAAGGATGGAGAAATCAGTCAACTTAGATTAATTACTATCAAGAGCTTCATTTATTTATGATCTAGTGGCTCTTTTGGTTGCACATGCTTTGCATTTAATAACTCATGCAATGGCTGCACCAATGTCATCTTCTTGTGGGCTTCACACTTCACTGACTCACTCTATCGTGTCCTTCCCTCTAATTACTGCTTCACCCTACTTTCTGCATTCAAAATGATACTTTTATATTATTCTTTACTCGATTACGTTTCTCAAACTAGTTTTGTACCAAATAATAAAAGTGGTGTGCAAAAAAAGTAGAGCTAGAGAGCATAATTTGCAACCTATATGCAATTGTCCAAACCAAGACCTATTATTATGCATGATTGAAGCAAAAATGTGGTGTTTTCAGGTGGTGGACTTCATGTAGAGTTTAAACATGTTCAAAGGATGTCTTATTGATTTTTGTAATTTCTTTTTCTGAGGTGTCAGGACCTTTCTGCAGTAGATAGCAGCAATTAATTCAGCTTCGTTTTTCTCTTCTACGAGACTCACGGGAATTGATTCCCTCTAATATTTAAACCCCCATTTTTTGATCTGACAAACTATCCCATATTCCCATACACACACAAAAACATTCATCCTTGCCTTCACTCTTCATCTTCTTAACTACTCTCCTTTTCTTTCTCCTAAACTGCCCCATCATCTAAACTCATGTCTCTACCTTCTTTTGCATCCACTTCCTTTTCACTACCATTCACATCTTTCTTTGTGTTCTTCATTTTCAGTGGAACTTCTTGCTTAGCCACACATGCCAACACTACACGGCCCCCTCGCCAACTCTCAGTAAACTACTATGCCAAATCATGCCCCCAGGTAGAGCAGCTTGTTGGTTCAGTCACTTCTCAACAATTCAAAGAATCACCTGTTTCTGGCCCTGCCACCATTCGCCTCCTCTTCCATGATTGCTTCGTAGGAGTAAGATCAATTCCAACCCCTCAAAAAAAGGATTTAGCTTTGACTTGCATGCATGCAGAGACTTGTTTTCTCAATCACAAAATTTTCTAGATCTTACTTCATATTGTATGAATCCCAGTAATAGTTTTCTAGTTTCTAACAAATTTTAGCCAATAACAAGGTATGTGACAAAAATGTGTTGTGAGTTCTCTTTATATTGTCAAAGTTTTAAAACCAAAAAGCAAATCTTGTTTTCCTGTCTTGATCCAGCAGTCTAAAAGGAATGTCTCAGTCTCAGCATTGATCCATGTTTGGTAGTGACTTTTGTGGTGTGGTGGTCTCTTTTGTGTAGTGAGTATCTTAATTCCTGAATGGGTGAGTGCAGGGGTGTGATGCCTCAATTTTAATAGCATCAAAGGGTGGAAGCAAGGAATTGGCAGAGAAGGATGCAGAGGATAATAGAGACTTGAAGGTGGAAGGTTTTGAGAGTGTGAGAAAAGCTAAGGAACTAGTGGAGAGAAAGTGCCCTGGTGTGGTGTCATGTGCGGATATTCTTGTAATTGCCGCCAGAGATTATGTTCACCTGGTAAGTTGTTGCTGTTTTGTTGCAATTCCCATCATGCTTATCATATATTTTCTCTATCAGTTTAATTCAATGCATTTTCAACCCTGAATTAATCAAAATCTATACTTTATATTTATTTCCTCTTCATTTATCAAATATCTTAATTTTTTCATTCACCTCTGCCTTCTGGTTTCTTGATTTCTTTCTCTTGCCACACATAATTCAAGGGTTTCAGTTCACACAATTGTTGTTGTTGTGCTAGCCACAATTGGTCCACTGAAATAAGGACCATTAAACTATGAGGAAAGAAATCCACACTATGCTTATCCCCTTCTATTTTCTGAGTGGTTCTTCTGATTTTCTTCCCTTTTACTGATGCATATTCTGTGTTTCTTACATAGCAGTTTTGCTTCCAGTGCCAAAAATGTTATAAAATTTAGACGTATAGACTTATGGTACAAGTGAAAAGGTGTCCTAGATTTATTGTAGCCTATCTGTCTGCCACTTGTGATGACATTGGATATTATATAATTATGTGTAATGAAATTGGGTATTAATTGGTGGAAAGAGCTTCTTTACACTGTAGAATGAAAAGGAAAATTGAGAAAGAAAACATACCCAATTTTTTTCTTCCTAAACAAACACACAAAAGAGCTAATGCAAAGGGTGTTTGGTCATATATGTTGGAAAACTTGGGTGTTTTTTCATGGATTATGGATTCTGAATAAAGTTAATTTAAATTTGTTTTCATATGATAATCAATTGCTGAGTATTAGTTGGGCATAATATGCTAGAGTCCAAAACAGCCCAACTTTTGTACTTATATGTTTGGATTATTTGGGCACCAGACACAACGCTGCGTCTTAATCTTAGGTCTATTTTTTCGTGTCTTTTTCTGTGCTATACATATTGATTTATGAACAAATTTTGTACCATCGATAATAAAACTAATTATATATTTATTCTACAATTTACATGTTTATAGATAATTGTATTTTAACTTGGTATTGTTTTTATTGAGTTTTAAAAGTTGATTTATTATTTGGAAGAGAGAGTAAAGTCAAAGTTGTGTTTATTCAAGAAAAAAAAAGTTGTATAAAACAAGCTGACCGGACCAAACTGAATTATTTAAGGTTTTGGTTTTATGTGGTTATGTAATTAGAAACAAATTGGTGAATGCCGATGCATAAAATTTTATTAGTTGTCATTCAAATCAAATGCAATAACTCATTATCATTGTTAAGTATGATAAAAATATGTGGCTAATCATGTTATTCCTTTATATTTTAATGCACATTGCTCCTCAATAGTTACTGTTTCTTCTAAAGATTTCAATGATTGACAAGTTTTCTTTAATCCAATTGCTACCATAAGTGACAAGATTGTCACATTAAAAACAATAAGTTAGTACCTGTTTGTGTTTATGGTAAAACACTCAAACATACTTTAGTTTTTCTAAGTCTAGAATATTAAAGGCATATTTTTTATAATACACTCTTTGTCATGCATTTCTTATTTTTATTATCTGTTAAATTGTGTTAGAAGCTATAAAATAATGAGTGAGACTAACTAAATAAGTGAAATCTTTAAATTTTTATAATTTTGATTTGACAATAAAAAAATATTTCAAAAAATGTATTAAAGAATGTATTAGAGGCATTACAGTAAGGTGTTATGTGAGACAGGCAGGAGGGCCTTATTACCCAGTGAAGAAGGGAAGATGGGACGGAAAGATATCAACGGCATCAAGGGTGGCATCGAACATCCCTCATGCAAACTCAACCGTCGATCAACTCATAAAACTCTTCAATTCCAAGGGCCTAAGCATACAGGACCTAGTAGCCCTATCGGGGGCCCATACAATTGGGTTTGCCCATTGCAAGAACTTTGTGGCCCGTCTCTACAGTTACCGAGGCAAGGGCCAACCGGACCCAGACATGGACCCAAAACTCCTACACGCACTTAGAATGTACTGTCCAAACTTCGGTGGAAACTCTGACATTGTTGCCCCTTTTGATGCCACTACGCCTTTCTTGTTCGACCATGCCTATTATGGCAACTTGCAAAACAAAATGGGCTTGTTGGCCTCTGACCAGGCTTTGGCCTTGGACCCACGAACCAAGCCTTTTGTCCTAGACTTTGCCAAGGATAACCACAAGTTTTTCCAAGCTTTTGTGGCTGCCATGGACAAATTGAGCTCAGTCAAAGTGGTACGAGGTAAAAGGCACGGGGAGAAACGGAGAGATTGTAGTATGCACATGTGAGTGAATCTCATGAATACAAATTTACACAATTCTTGCATTTATAACTCATACCAGACAACATCACTGCAACGTCAATTAAGTTTCATAGTGTTTTGTACAGTTATAAATGCAATAGTTGTTTGGATATTATTATCTGTCAAGATTCAGTTTCTGTAATTGTACATTCACTCACTAGTCAGTGTTGTAGGTAACTGGTTGTTTAAAAGTATGCATTAGGAGAATAGGTTTGAAATATGTTTTTATTTTAATCTTCACCAAGAAAACCAATGTTATTTTTGTTAGATCTGAGCACATGCACTCAAACCTTGAACAAGCGACATCTAAGCTGCCACTATACATCCGGCAGAGACTTTAATGTAAGCAGTAAAAAAACAACATATGCATGCCATTTTTCCTATTTCAGAACACATGAACAATTAAACATATGGCTATTCTCGCTAGGACCAACAATGTATATAATACAGCCAAGCCAACCTGCTCAAAGTTCAAACTTTAAGCAGTTCTACAGACTGAAACAACAATGTTTATTAAAACATTGTTGTCTTGAGTATATAAATACTCATTGAGTCGTTCTAAGTCACTCGATGATTGTCATGCAGTTCTCACTATAATATATTTCAGGAATTAAATTTGTTATTGAAGACGAGCATTTCATATCAAGGGTCACAATCATGTCTTCTAGATATCATTTGACAAAGATCTTATGAAGCCTAGCTGGACTCATCATAATGATTTGGTATATTATAATTTCAGTCAGAAAAGATGTCAAACTTTGGCCATGGTAAAGTATACCTCGTGCATTCAATTAGAGCACAGCGTTATCAATTGTTTGTATATAGTGGAAAATGGTGGAAAGCCGACAATCTTCAATATCATATGAAGGATAGCGTCGTGTGCAAATTGCAGAAGTTGCTTGAAGGTTGAAATGAAATATATACCAAGTATACATGTATATAAAATTGTTGTATGCAAATTAAACTATAATGCATAAAAATCAGAATGACATTAACTTAAAAGTTCAATTAGCCGAAGACTCCTTAGAGATGAGATGGGAAAGCAAGAGACATGCCTTCACCATGAGACCCATAGCAGCCGCAAAAGGCGAGGCAAAACCGAGGAACTTCGCAATGCAATAGCACTACAGCAGCTATTTAACAACAATGGCTACAAAGCCATCAATTCTGAATAAACAATGAATTCATCAAGTCAAAGTAGTTATTTTTGGGCAGAATGAGTTTATCCCGTATTGGTATTTACCAAGCAGAACTAGTCAATGAAGTTACTTGCACTCCTATGATTTCACGGAGATAATAGTTGCGGCAGTAAATAGTGCCTCTTTTCCAATCGACAATATCTCCATTTGCCTACACCACGACAAACAACAAATTAGAAAATTGTCAACATCGTAAACAGAGACTTCACGGGTCTCCTCCACCCACCAAGAAATAAAAAAATTATAGGACCAGTTCCAAGTTTTGGTAATATTCAAGCATGGAAGGAAATTAGTGTAGTTTTATATACCAATAGTAAATGCAAATTTTAAACTTTTTGTAAGTAAATAAAATATGATCAATAATCATAATATACCAAAACGCACAAATGAAAAGTATGCAAGATTTTGAGAATTAAAATCCAAATGGTTCCCTTACGCATCCGTGCTTCTAAAATTATTAAAAGCAGAAATAAAAGTCTGGCACAAATCCACAAGAGCACTGACTCCCCCTTCTTTGTCACCACCAGAAATGTTGGCATCAGCCTTTCCATTTGACAATATTGACAATTGAGCCTGAAAGCCAGTAAAAAACCATTTTAAAAAGGAATTAGATTTTCAAGGAGAGGGAACTAATACTTTAGCTTCTCAAGTGCTTCATTGACTGGTTTCATATTCAAAAATATCAGATGACAAAACCTCTAGTTAGTCTCCCTATCCCATGAGATAAATAGCTATCAATGTGATCGGTATCCCACCCATAGGAAAGGAAGCTCTTTGACTATTATGCCAAGGGGTTTGTTTGCCTTTGTGATATTCTTTATTTGTCGTCTTTGTTTCTTCTTTAGGAGGATTACCAATTTGTTAGGAAAAAGGACCACTAATTAGGATAGTTACCATAGTTAGTATGTTAAGAGGTTAGGCAGTTAAATATGTTGGAGATTGTAAAAGGGGAAATACTGTTTATCTTGTATTATTTTGCAGATTTAGTTTTGCTCTTTCTGAAAGGAGAAATCCATAGAGGAGACATCTCTCTAGTCTAGACTATTTTCCGTAAATCTCATTCTGTCCATAAGACCTTTCTTCACGCCCTACTATTCTCAGTTTGTATCACAGTCCTCAATCTTTATATTCCTTTTCTCTATGATAATTTTTCTATATGTAGTTGAAATCAATATATATTGCACATTGATTTGCTGAATAAGACAAGTACCTGAAAACCATGGGCCAGAAGGAATTGAATTACATCTACACCAATTTTTTTCATTATGCTCTTAGTGCCAGCTTTATTTAAAAAGCACTTCAAAGCCCCAACAAATGTTGCATCTTCAATATAATCACTTGTCTTACGAGTGCGTACAGAAGGCTGCAATTTTGTGAAAACAAAGATAGTTAAATCAAGGGATTATCAAAAGCTACTAGCATACAACAACAGAGCCTCCCTTTCAGAAGGAAGAAAATATGCCATTAAGTCCACCTTTTGATTACCTTGGTTATGTATTTCCACAGATACTGCACAACTATTTCCAGCTTCAACTTCGGTTCACTGAAGGTCTGAAGCCATTCTCATGAAAAGCAGAAGAAACTATTATCCACTAGATAATTCCCCCAAAAAATGACTTGAAATGGGAACTTGGAAAGTAGCTACACAAGTAGGACTTGTCTAGTTAACCAATATTACATACTATTACGTGGTAAACCCTTGTATCCTATGCATATAATTCATCAAGTCGCATATACAGACAGTTATGAGCAACGAAAGAGAGGTGGGTGAGAGGATGTTAGGATACACAGAGAGGAGGAGTTAGTTAGAATTAGAATAGTCACGAGTTAGTTATTTGTTATGCTAGTTAGATATAAATAAGAAAGAAGGAGAGGGAGGGGAGTGTGTAATATTTTTGTAGATTGAGCTTTAGCTCTTTGTGAAGGGGAAACCCTTGGAGGAGAGAGTGCTCTCCTATTTCTTGTTCTTTTCTTTCTATTCAATAAAAACCTTTTGTTTCTTCTCTTTATAATTCTTGGTTCCTAACAGAGGAACAGGGGGAAAGGGGGGAAGGGCACAGACAGTAATTGGGAGCCACCTTAAAAAAAAGAGGGACACTATCTTTGTTGTAAGCTAGTTCATCCAGAATTATCTCCATCAGAGGTGTTCTGCACCAAACGCACCGAAATTAATTTATCAAAAGCATTCAGCCTCTAAAGAAACAAGAAAATAAACTCAGCTTCAACTTTGTGAAGAAAAAAAATTACAAGTTTACCTTGGACTGTCTGCTCTTGAAGTGTGACCTTCCATATCTGCTTTCTTCCTTGCTATATCAAGGTTCATAATCTAAAATCACTCAGAATGTAAGAAAAAAACAGAAAACTTGTTTGATGTTTATGTATTACAATGAATCAAATTGTTCAGGAACTTACCATGACTAGAAGTTTCTCCATTGAAACACATGTGTCCTTTAATACTCCAAATAAAGAAAGAGATAATGCAAAATGACAATTTCTGGATAACTTAGATTGAGAACTTTGTTGAAGCTCTAGATGTTTACTGAATTCACCTTGAAGAAGTTGAGATAGTTGACAAATAATTGCCATGCAATCCTTCATCAAGCTTTTGTAATTTATTTTCCTAGATCCCTGGCAAAACAAGATAAAATATATATTTTGGAAAACACCAAAAAGGAAAGGAAAGCTTTCAAGGTGATGGAGTCAAGATGCATAAAGATCCCATCAACAGGACATGGAAAAAAGAGTATAAGAGTATTATTAGTTTTCACATAGCACCAAAATCAATATGTTGATTGGCTACTCAAAAAGTCTTCTTTTACACAGTATGATCAGTATAGTTTTTCTTAAAAAAAATATACCACTAGCAGGCTAAGCAAAGACTCCCTCTGCATGCTCCATTTCAAGGTTGCTGCAACAAAATAGACAGAATAAGTACTTTTTATTAAGGCATGGTGATAGCGGGGATGAGTTTAACTTCAACATTACCGTTGCGAGGTAGAAAATCATCCTCAAAAACAATGACAAGGTACTGAAAGAGTAACATGTTCCTCAAGGGCTGCAACAAGATTATGTAAAGATATTAAACACCCATCCACCTTCATAGGAAGTAAGAAACTAAAATCCTAACACAACACCTACTCCGCTACAAAAACAGAGTAACAGAAAGAGTTTTGCATTCCTTTACAACACTTGTAGCAAAACACACATTCCAGGGTAAATAAAATTACCCCAAAAAGGAGCACTGTCCTTTTCACTCTGGAAAATGTCCTTTTCACTCTGGAAAAACCCAGTACATCAATGTAAAAAGCGTAAGCTGAAAAAAAAAACTACAAGAGAAGACCTCTTTATTAGGCGAAATAGTATACTAACTACTAGTTACAACTAATTACAATTTAACCTATTTTTACTATTTCTTCTTTTATAATAGACCTGTAAAGGTCGTTCCTACTTCTTTTTTGGTCCTATCACCGTCTCTAACACACCTATACAAGGAGCATATCAAATGAGAGGACTCCTTCTGAGAGTAGGAGAAAATATTGATCATTAGATCTCACTAATCAAGATTAAAACATAAAAGTCATGTGACTTTAATTTTAAATAGCCTTTAATCTTGACCATCCATGATGGTTGTACAACTAAGTTCATTCTTCTAACTAATAAAAATAAAAATAACTTTCTCACTAATTATGTCCTATAACACACGTACACATTATAATGTCAGTACGAAATGAAAATTTACTAGATTGTCTCTATTCTCAAGAGATAAATGTAGAACAAATATCTGCAAAATTCTAGATAGAAATTACAACATTGGTGAACTAACCTCCATGCTGGCTGCTTGAAATTTGGTCCCAGATATTATTTCAGCAACGTCTTCAATCAGGAGGTGAAAGCTCTAAGTAGGTGGAGAACATAATGGACAAAAATGGGTAAGAATTCAATATCAAAATGCAATTTAACAGAAATACATCTGAGAGAACCCAGTTGATGCTAAATTTGATAAACAAAATTACATAAATTTAAAAATACATATTAGTTCAGTGAACTGCACTGCTTTTTTTTATCAATCACAAAGCTGCTGTTGAAAATGCGTGTGCGTCATTTCTTATATCATGCAACAAAATAAAAGTTGGTATAGATTACCTAAAGTGAAGTGGCAGAATTAGATAACTTTAGAATATAATGAATTTCTACAAAACATGTAAAAGGTGAACATAAGTGATATCCTGTATTACTGGTACATTTTACCATGTGCACGGCAATTTCAGAGAAATGTTTTGAGAAACGGTTTGGAAGTTGGAACTTCGTAGACAAAGAGACGAATTGTTATAGAATAAATTAAAGTTATATAGTTCAACTACAGCAATCACACAAGCATGCCCTTCATAGACTTTCACAAATTTTGTAACAATAAAAAAGGAACGACAAGAATATTCCAAACAAGAAGAGAGATAAAGAGAAAATGTTAAGGAAAAATAAGAAATTCTCTATATTGTACTTTTAATTTTTTAAAAGCATTAGATCAATAAATTTTTCAAGAGAAGTTAAGAAATACTTTTACCATTTTAGCTCACATAAGGATTGAAAAAAATGCAATCATGATGCTACAATCAAATGAAAGAACTAAAACCACTACAGGAGAAAATACAGAAGAAATAAACTCACAGAAGGATCAAGAGGTCTACTGAACTGTTTGTCAGCTGCTTCAGCAGTGCCATTATCTAGGGAATCAATAAACGGAGACCATGCCTGACAGATAATATTTTATATTTGCAAATAAGTTCAACTAACTAACCCAGAATAGAACAAAAATAACATATTGAGATTACTTATACTTATTTGTACCTCTTTAACCACAACCAATTTCGGTGGAGAGTTAGATGAGGATTGGGATAAATACACACGAGGGAAGTGCTAAACCCAAAAAGAAGTCACAGATGTAAAGGGGTATCAGTTACATTAAGGACCTATGGATACGAAGATAGAAAGTAATGTCTCAAGTTGCATTCAAATACCTTGTCTAAATCTACCAAAAGCTTATAACTTCCCACAATAATTTCCAGAGAGTTCCCTGTCCTCAGCATGTGAAAGACTGCCCCAAAAATTTTTCTTCACAAGTAAAATATTAAACCTCAGTAGACATTATTAGAGACAAAATGCAATTTACTCTCCCAAAACAAAACCTGCTTATGGAGAATAAACCATAAACGTGGAAAAGAACAGGAATGGGGGTATCACAGTTCTAGGCCTTCACACATTGATATAAAAACACTTACGAAGTCGGTGGTTTTCCATTTTCAGGCACAATTGAAGAAGCGCGAACAACATCAAGAAAAGCAATCCCTGCACATATGAACCATAGAACTCTGTTTTGGTGATTTAAAATTCGTATATATTTTGTTTTTCGAAAGAAACCCAAACCAAATACTCAAGTTTTAATTTTTCAGGTTACCCGAAAGTCCAATTAGCTAAAGCACATCGTTTTTCTTCTAGGACACGAATGCGGTGGAAAGGTGAAGTGAAAATCGGGGAAAAAAACAAATATAACTAAAAAATAAAAAAGACAAAGAAAAATATGTTTTTCTTACTGTCATCGAGAGTATCTTGGTGAGCATCCTTAGCTTCGTCGGAGGCATCAAACATGGCCAACAAGTTATCATCCACCCCTGCTCTTTTCCATCTTTCATTTTTGTCAGGGTACTCCATTTTCAATTCCACTTTTGCAATTCCTCGTTTCTTCACAAAAAAAAAAGCTCTGAGAATTTGATGAGCCTAAACTATTTAGTGAAACTGTAATTTGGAAATAATATATATATATATATATATATATATATATATATATATATATATATATATTTTCCATAATATTTAATAAAAAATTACAGAATGTTTATGAAAAAAAGAATAAAAACAAAAAATTTATATATTTATTTATAT
>Ga0123342_1006012_pt1 | contig 17130 bp, 8 predicted proteins | sample Turbeawhitnodule_FD_89960 | JGI IMG/M metagenome (GOLD analysis project Ga0123342, IMG submission 89960) | Root nodule microbial communities of legume samples collected from Mexico - Turtle bean Mexico white nodule | ecosystem: Host-associated > Plants > Roots > Nodule | place: Mexico: Nepantla... | reverse complement strand
TCCATAAAAGATAGGTGGACCGATTTGATGAATGAAGGCAGAAGTTTTATTGTTATGCTTTAACATATGGTTTTGATGTTATACTTTCACAACTATTTTTGTGATTGGTGTTTCGCGACTTTTCATATAGTTGAGTTTTTTCAATGAATGACTAGAACTTGTAGTGATGTATTATAAATGTAACATGATTATTGAATGTAACATGGTTATTTAATTATAAGTTATTGATCTTCCATATAAAAACGTTTTTTTTAAATGAATTATTCTGATAAGCACAATGTCCGTTGGAATGATCACCTCTGCACAATTCACACCTTATTTCTTGACTCTGATTTTGAGGAACCTGCACAACTTGTATTTGTTGAGGCAGTCTAGTCATTTGTGCATTTAATGCTTCCAACTGTTGTGTCAAAATTTTATTTTGAGCCTCAAGTGTGTTGAAAATATTATGATCCATCATCCCCTTCTTTGACCATTTTTGCTATAATTTTGGGCTTGATAATTTGTGGATATCATTACCTCAATAATCTCTGTTGCTTTTTCTACGTCAATAGTCATTATTGTACCACCAACTGCAGCATTTAGAAGCATATTGGTATCAAATCTAAGACCATTATGAAAAATGCTCAATTGAGCAATGTCTTCAAACCCATGATTTGGGCATTTTCTAAGCATCATTTTGAATCTCTCACATGTCTCACAAAAAGATTCATCTACTCCTTGTCTGAATATAGAGATTTCAGACTTTGCTTTCATGTAGCGAGAGATGGAAAAAATCTTTGCAGAAATTTTTCCTCTACATCATTCCAGCTAGTAAAGCTCTAATTTGGATATGAGTTGAGTCATTCCTGCCAATGAAAAAGAAAATAAACGCATATAGACAATTTCAAGATCATCTTAATGGAAGCCCATTGTTTCCACCAATTCATAAAATGTAGACAAATGTGCATATGGATCCTCACGACCAACTGTTGTAAACTGATGGATACTGATAAGAGTGAGAAAAGTGGGTTTTATTTTCAAGGCCTTGGCAGTAGCAGGTATTGCAATACTAGAAAAATGCATTGACCCTCGATACATGACATAATCTTGAAGTGTCCTCTTAGGAGGTGATGCTTGTTCTTCTGTCATGTTACTTTCCTCCCAAGAAATATTAATGGAAAAGAACAAATGGTTGATAATCACTTACTAGTGTCTCCTTGCCTCTCTGTTTCTTTTAACTACCCTTTAAATCTATGTTTCAAATAACAATTGGTCTTTGAAAATTTGACCTCTCAATATCATATAAGACAACTAATTCAAGGGTTAGCACAAGAATTCACTAGCATTAACAGAATATTTATATTTATATTTTTTTCTTTTTAAAATTAAAAACAATTAAAAGAGACAAAAAATAAAGGAAATAAATTCAAAAATAAGAAAAAAAAGACTAAATCTTAAAATAAATAGAAACAAATAAATTCAAAACAATAAAAACAAAATAACCAATATGAAAAAAAAACAATTAAAATATTCACAATATTTAGGAAACTATACTCATAAATTCAATTTGTTCCCCGACAACGGTGCCAAAAACTTGATGACTTTTTACGGCAACTGCATCGCGTTGTCAAAAGTAATAATTTGTCCCTAAGGATGGATATCGATCACACAAGGAACAATTGAATTATCAAGTACAATACTCGCTAAATATCAAGTACAGTGTGTTGATAGTGGTTGTGTTGGCGATGATTAGCATGTTAACATTAAGTTCTTTGATTGAAATTGATGGTCGTATAAAATTCATTTATATCGATTTCTTGCATATAAAATTATTAAGAATGTTTCCTAAATATCAATTTCTCGCAAACTTATAAAACAACTAAGAGTCACGCTCAGACATTAATGGAAATTAACATTTCAAGTCTATTTCTAGCACTCAAATATGTTAAGTATTGTTGTTTATGTCAGAACCCTAAAAATATTTTTCAGTCAGATTTAAGATTCTAGATCAAGAGTTAGAAACAAAAAAAACAATACCAATAATCAATCAATAACATAATATTATATCATATTTAAATATCACCTCAATACATAAGAGTTCGAACAAATTACTCTCAATCCCAAAGGGTAGAATTAGCCACACATCTTCTAGTACCTTCTATTCTCCCAATTGGGTTACAAGTCACTCAATGGTATTCTCCTTTCAATCTGGAACACTAGAGTTGAACCTCTAGCCCCCTATTTAACCTAATTTGTTAGGGTTAGGTGACTTTTTGCGTTGTGTTGATCAGCTTAATGATAAAAACATAAAATGGCCAAATTTGTCTGATGCATTCTCACTCAAGCGAGATGTAGCTCGCTTAAGCGAGAAAGGTGTTGATTTCTGAAAACTTCACTAGAGCATTCTCGCTCAAGTGAGAATGAGCTCACGTGAGCGAGAAATTTCGTTGCTGAGTTGGACTTTTTTTGCTCTTTTTGTGTGTTTCGGACCTTCCAGCTTTCTCCATTTATCTTATCTTATTCTCTTTAGGCCATTCATCTCCATTCTTCCCTAAAAACCTGAAATTAACACCAAATTTGGGAATAAAATGTTCTTATTCAATTAAAGATCATAAAATATGTAAAAAGGTATAAATTCATAAATTAAGGATTATTTTAAATGTAATTTAACGATTAATACTCATAAGTGCCTATATTTTAATATGAAAATATTATTGAAATTAGGCACTTATCAATTATCAAATACAAAAACAAACAATAGCTTGATAGAATTATAGATTTTTAGACATGGAACTAAAATTGGTGATGATGTTACTGGGTTAGTCTTAACAAAGAAAGTTGGAATTTAAGGGTTTATATTAATTATTTTTACTTTTATTTGCAATATTCACATCAATGAGGAAATTATGAATGTGGATATTATGTTGAAGCACATGTACCCAATTATATATGCAAACATTACTGACACATGGAGAAGGTAATAAAATATTTACTCAAATATCTTAATTATTTAATTGTGAATTTCACTTTTTATTGATCATGTCAATTTTTTTGTAGTTATTCAACGATCCATCTTCATTCAAGGATAAACATATAGAAGACATTAGAATACACTAGACTTCATTCTTTTTAAGTGTTTCTTAAGTGTTTATGATAAGATGTAAAATTTGTTAGTTTATTTAAATATACAATGAATGTTATATTTATCTTTTTTGTACAATGTTTATTGGATATTAAAAAAAATTAAACTTACTATAACGGTTATTGCAATATCTAACATAAAAAATATTATTTACTATGACGGGTGATAGAAATATTTGTCATAGAAAACCACTTACTATGACGGTTCTAAAAACCATCATAGTAAGTCATATTTTCTATGACTGTTCTAGAAATACCAGTCATGGAAAGTTTCGTCAAAACATACTATGACAAATTTTTTGCACATTTTATGATAGTTCTATACAACTATCATAGTAAGTTCAACATACAATGACAGTTTTTTCACCAACATAGAAAATGCAGAGTTTCTATATCGTCTGAATTAGGGGTGACAATGTGGGCTGACCCGCCCTGGGTTTGGCCCGCAAAATGCGGGTCGGGTTGGTCCGCCCCATGCAAGAAGTGGGGGCTTATTTCACTGGCCCGCCCCGCATAAGAGGTAACCCGTAGGCTTGCGGGCCACCCTGCATAAGAAAAGTATTTTTTAAAAATTAAAATTTCATTAATTATAAAAAAACTTATTCCTACTACTGAAAAATTAAAATGTTATCCATGTTTTAATCCATTCAATTAAGATAAAAATATAAAGTCAAGTACGAAGGTTGTTTAGAAGCCTTGATTAAAAATAATTAAAGTTTTACTTTGTGTATATTTTTTCATATATATATATATATGTGTGTGTGTAAATGTATAAAAGTATCTTATCAAAGTTTTGTTACAAAATATTTTAATGAAGATGACTAATTTGTTAATTATCCTATTGAAATCTCTTCTTTATATTATTTTTTTATAAATAAATTTTAAATATAAGACTTTACTTAAAACTAAATCTACTATCACTCTTAATAGAAACTCCTTTAGATGATTAAAATAAAGCATTCCTTTTTTTAGTACATTAAATTCAATTTTTTTAAAATAAAATAAAATAAAGGTCACACTGCAATGGGTGAATGTTATATGATTTTTTTTTATAAAAAAAGTAATTATTTTTTTATTTAAGCGAATCAATGGACCAACCCGCCTCGTTGTTGGCCCGCACGGGTTGTGGGTTATGCGAGACCGGTCAAAACGGGTTAACGGACTAGATTAGTGAGTCTGCCCCACACATTTTGGTAGCGAATTGCGGACCGACCCGAATGGTCCACCCCGCATTGTCACACCTAATCTGAATCTATATCGCTATCAAAACCATCATAAAAGATCTCGTAAAATTGTCATAAAAAAGTCTTATTTACACTAGTGATCATCATATACCCTAAGAGAATTATGTCCAAAATAAATAATATTGTATAAAAAATTTAAAATATAATTTGGTATCCATAAAAAAACAACTACATGAAATAAAAATTTAAAAACAAGTCATAATATAAGAAAATTAAAACATGTAACCCAAAACATGACTTCTGTACAAAAATTTATAAAAATTAAAAATCTTATATGAAATCACAACTTCCATAAAATGAAATAAATTTGCACATGTATTTTCTATAAAAAACAATTAAAAAACACATAAAAAAATTACTAATTCTATAAAAATAAATAAAAACATGTATGCAAACTTTTTCAACACATACAAATAAATATTCAACACGAAAATCACATATAAAAGTACTTATTTTTTAATTATTTTAGAGTCGGATTATTTTAGAGTCATCACAACTTATTCACATAGGGGAATTTTTTTTAAATTTTATCCATTTTTCATATAACATAGGAAAATGACACCATTTTAATATTTGTTTTCTTTTTCAAAAGAGATGCATACAATGTGAAGGAACTCTCATGGTTGAAAGCAAGATTCTGAGTTCTTGTGAGAAAGATCACAAGGGATGTAGCTTCTCTGCAACATGGCAATCTTAAAGTACCTTTTCAGAATTCACTATTCTGAAGAAATTAATGATGAAATCTTGCAGCATCTTTATTTATTGCTTGAACAAATCAACTAATTTCTAGTCTAGTAGTGTTCTTAAGCTTGGGGTCTGCAGTAAAACATTCCATTCTACTACTAGCAAAGCTGTGCATTCTATATGCTGCTGTGGAGATTTTTATTCCCATTTCATACTTTTCTGTCACTCTTTTCAGATTATTGATCAAAATGCCAATGAATACTTTGCAGTCTACACTTGTAATTCTCTAAAAATAACTTACATCTTAACCTTCTTATTTTGTTGGGTGCTTTTCTTAAAAAAAAGAGCAAAACCTTTAATGTTATTTTAATCTAAGAATCCATCTGTGATATTTTTTGTCTTTCCATTAACCCAAAGATAAACATCATGTGATTCTGATCTCCACAGAGAAGATGTACATTATTTCGGTTAGTTAGTTCCCAACTTTCCATACGCAAATTTCATAACAAAAATAGCACTCTGATTCACCATCCACCTGTCTGTTCCCCGCTTCTCTTACGCCTCCACAGTTTCCTCATTTTCTCTCTCTTCCCTACCAACTACCTTTCCTCATTATCCCTTTTGATAATTTTCTTCAGAAGATTGGATAATGGGAGACCCATCTGGTAAATTTTGAACCTTTGGAAGGTTTTGGCACTTGGGTGGGTGGAAAGAATGGACTTTGAGAGGAAGGTGAAGGTGGTGGGTTTGGTTTGAGAATGAATTTTTGCTATGACATGGAAGGTTGGGTTTTGGATTTAGGTTCATTGCCTCAAACCATTGTCATCGAATGCCGATTCCCGTTGCGGTCGGCATTCGATTCCTCCTTCGTTCTGTTCCTACCTTTCTCCATTCCAATCACAAACTAGGCCCCATCCTATAAACATATACTAATAATTAGAAAAAAGAAACAATTTGTGTTGGGCTCTGATTGTTTCAGCCTCTAAAATGAATTCTGGTGCTGTCTTGGTACTGCCTCCCGTGGGCAATGTGTTCGGGACTAGGGAGCCTCAGGATTTTGAGGATGAGTTTGCGGAGAAAGATCCAACCGGACGGTATATAAGGGTATTATGACTCGAGTCACATAAGCACCTTCACGCATTATTCATTTATATGTTTTTGGATTCTTTTTTAGTCAACTTCGGTGGTTCTTCTACAGTTTAATAATTGCGTATGAACTGTGGTGGTGTGTTTTCTATGGCTTTTTTTGGGGGGGAGGGAGGGTGAGTTTGAATTACTTATGTTGGTGGTGAAAATGTGCTAGGTGAAGTCAGATGATGGGTAGGCACATTTGGAATCAATTCTGCATTGGATTATCATGGTAGCATATTCTAGTTTTTAAACAATAGTAATTTAATATTGATTAGCCGAGTTTTTCTCGTTTAAACAATAGTATATGACATTTTATTTATTAATCCTGTATCTGTAATGAATTACACTTATCAGCTGTAGAAGAGAGATTCACAAACTAAGTTCCACTTTTACTTTATAATGCAGAAGTGTAAAACCTATCTCATGCTTAAGATTCAATAATATGGACAATCCTCTTTATGAAAAATTTGCTTTCTGTGAAGCACTTATTATAATATGCCCACATCGTTCAAGGGGATTTGCTTACTTCATTTCTACAATTCACTTGTTCTTTATGTGTTATTAATTTGATTTTTTTCTCCATTTGTCTCAGTACACTGAAATCTTGGGAAGAGGTGCCTTCAAAACTGTGTAAGATTTAATGCCTAATCTTTCTCTCCTCTATCTTTCTTTCTATTTATAATTCTTTTTTCTCATTACTCTAATTTATTATATTTTATTCCTGGTGTTCTAGGTTAATTTGATTCAGAATTTTACTTGCTATGAATAATTTCTTGAGGAAATTCATTATTCAATAACATTTTGGGTTGTTATTGGCAGTTTTTACTCGGGAAAGCATGCTATTTAATCTCTTTCCTTTTTGCAGTTATAGGGGCTTTGATGAAGTTGATGGAATTGAAGTTGCTTGGAACCAAGTTAAGATTGATGGCCTCTTGCATTCAGTAGATGATCTTGCGAAACTTTATTCTGAAGTTAATCTTTTAAAGTCTTTGAAACATGACAATATCATTAAGTTCTGTGATTCTTGGATTGATGATAAGCAGAAAACTGTTAACATGATTACTGAACTCTTCACATCAGGAAATTTACGGCAGTAGGTTCTCCTGATTTTTGTACCCTTTCCTTTATATTATTTGGTTGTAACATGCACATATGATGAAATTTTTGTACACCTTTGATTGACAGATATCGCAAGAAGCATAAATATGTTGAAATGAAAGCTATAAAAGGTTGGGCCAGGCAGATTCTTCATGGCTTACTATATCTTCACAGTCACAGGCCACCCATTATTCATAGAGACTTGAAATGTGACAACATCTTTGTGAATGGAAACCAGGGTGAAGTTAAGATAGGAGACCTTGGTTTGGCAATTGTCATGCAGCAACCAACTGCCCAAAGTGTTATTGGTAACATATTACTTCCTTAAATGTGATGTTTTTATCATATTGGTTCCAATGGCACTGAGCTATGCTTTTGTTTGTTGTTTCTCTATTTTAAAAAAGGGACTCCTGAGTTTATGGCTCCAGAACTATATGAAGAGTCATACACAGAACTGGTTGACATCTATTCTTTTGGGATGTGCATATTGGAGATGGTTACTTTTGAGTATCCCTATTCCGAATGCAAAAATCCAGCTCAAATCTTTAAGAAAGTTACCTCAGTGAGTAAATAAGTTATTGGTATATCCTTATCACTTTAACTTATTATAAGAACAATTTAACTTATATCTATTCTGTATTGTGATGCATGTCATTGCAGGGAATCAAACCCGCTTCCCTTAATAAGGTGAGTGATCCTCAAATTAAGGAGTTTATTGAGAAATGTTTGGTTCCAGCATCTGAGAGATTGTCAGCAGAGGAGCTTCTGAAAGACCCATTTCTACAAGTTGAGAATTCAAAGGATCCCGTCTTTTATCCTTTACAACCACCTAGAAGAACTCTGAGAGCATACTCATTCAAGTCTGGTTCTCAATCTATGGACTTGGATGGTGACTACAAACAGTTTTCTATGAATATCTATTCTGAAGGCAACCAGGAAAACCAATATTGTCCTGTTTTTGAAGTCCAGAGGGCAAATAATAACAATGAGTTTCGGTTGAAAGGGACTAAAAATGATGATAACTCGGTATCATTAACCTTGCGTATTGCTGATACATGTGGTGAGTATTTTCTCCGTCCTTCTCCTTCACCTTATGCTACTTTTGTTTCAAGGAGGAGCGGGGAAGTAGAGAACATCTGGATTAGTTTTTGACATGCTTTCCTGTGCCATGAAAGTTGATACTGAAAGGTGTTTGTTGTGTTACTAGCAGGTCGAGTAAGGAATATACATTTTCTCTTTTACCTTGATTCAGATACCGCAGTCTCTGTGGCCACAGAGATGGTTGAACATTTGGAGTTGGCAGATCATGATGTACCTTTCATAGCTGAGCTTATTGATTACTTGCTAATGAAACTTCTCTGTTGGTGGAATCCTTCACATGATCGTTGCATGCGTGGAGAAATAAGTCCTAATATAGATGTCCAAAGCTTCATGGGATGGCCATGGAGTTCCACCCTAGCGAGTGTTCCCTCCGATTTGGTTATTGAGGAGGATGGCTTATCTCATACAGCCACCGAAGAAGATTTTGTGGCCCCCGAGAAGAGCAGCTTTATAGAAAATGGTGATAAGGCTACTTTTGAGGGTGATTATAATTCACAAAGATCTGAACCTTCCGAGGTAGTTGCTGAAAATGCTTCCATTAAAGATGAAAATTATAATGATTCCAATGTTGATGCAAGCTCTAAATGCCTAAGTAGTGGCTACATCTCTGAACTTGAGCTGGGGGATGCATATTTTGAGGACTGTAAATTGCAACCAGAAGATTATTGTGGTGGGGAAGAAGTTGTGATAAATGAATACCCAAAGAACTCGGAGTCAGTTCTTGGAACATCTTCTAATGTTGGGAGCCCAAGAAGTTGTTGTTCTTATGTGTCTTCTTCACCAGTAGAGGAGATTGATCCTGAGCTACAGTTTGAACTTGCTGTAATTGAGTCACACTACCAGCATTGGATTGATGAACTCAACAAAATAAAGTTGGAGGCACTGGAATCCACCAGAAGGAGATGGATGGCCAAGAAGAAACTGGCTGTTCGGTGATTTTGAGCTTGTTAATTCACCTCTTTTTAAACCCTTGTCGAAATTGTTTCACTGTAAAGTTTGTGTTGTGATCTGAACTGTACTTTGTATATTGGATGTGGCTCTTTTTAGTGAGTGTCCTTACCCTCAACCTACTTTTTCCTTGTTTTGGAGACATTTCTCAATCTCTCTTTAGCACAATGTAGGAGATGCGTCTCTCAAGAAATTTTATAGTTCTAGAAGACACATTCTCAGGGAGACCCTTTGCTATTTTAGTATATTTTTCACCATTCCAGCTTTGCATACCACCATTTTTGCATAATTAGTCTTCTTCCATTCCCCAAAATAACCACAAACAAATACAATCACATAAAGTACTCTATTTTCTGTTTAAAAGAAAACCAGTGTTTCTTCAAGGCAAATTTGGTTAAGAAATTAGGAAGTGGAAAGTTTTTTGTTTTGGTATATAAAAACACACTCTTCTATGGTTTAACAAAATTTCTTAACCTGAGAATTTTGAAAAGAGGGGATACTTTTTTTCCGTTATCTGGCCCCTCCTTCATCGATGAAACGATATTTAATGCTGAGTGGTTCACTTAACACCCCAAGAAATTATCAAAGTTTCTATCCTTTTTTTGGAAGTGATTTTGACTTAAATTTTAAAACAATTCAGTTTTTTTCTCTTTAATAGTTCACTTCATTTTTTAGAGTTCGATAGAACTGTGTTCATATGATTTTAAAATTTAAAGATCAAATTTATGAATAAAATAATATAAGAACCTTGATTATGTTTCTAAAAATTAGAGACTAAAAAGTTACACTTCTGTTTTATAAAACATGTGGGTATACCCAACTTTAAAGCATAACCAATGCATAAACCAACAAGCACCCAACACAAGGGCAAATGTAAGTTTTACTTCAACTTAGAATATGGTGAATGCAAACACGTAATAGAATATCCAACTCCTTAATAAATTGGTGACATTTTCAGAGGAATCTTTGTTTGCATTGATTCTAGTTTTACATTTTGTTGTATGTATATGTATGCTTTTCTTCTCTCATGTGTTTATGATAAAGGGAAAACGTTGCTTTTCAAGCAACACACAAACATTTGTTAAAGAATTGCATCACTTTCTTACCAAACTATTTTAGTACATTTCCTCTGCCATCACAATCAACACCTTTTATTTAAACAAAACTCTTAATTATCAAAGTCCTTTCGAATCTGCGTTAATCAATTACCCTCTTAGACATATTCTTTTCTTCAAAATGTTTCATCGTGATTGACGTCACATGGTTTGGTTAGGTACTTATCTTGCACTTCAATCAGCCATGTAGACACTGTTTGATACCCATTTAACAAATCATAGCCATTGTCACTCGTTGGTGAGATAGGCTTGAGACTTCTATAGTTTGGTCACTTTTCTATTATTGAGTCTTTGACCAACCTTTCCTTTTGCACTTTTATTTATGAGTAGGAGCAAAAGTGGCAGGCAAATACATCAATGGCGGAGTTGATGGGATCACGGGCATACTGCTGCTTTAGGTGCCAGAACCTTGTTGCTTTCCATGACGATATTGTTTCCAAAGATTTCCAGGTGAACTTTCTCTTGCATTTTTGGAATTTTCTCCATTTTTATGCTAGATTTCTAGATTGAAATGGATTATTCATTTGAACCAATCAGAATAGGATCTGTTGGTTCTAAATTTCAACTAATCAGCCGTTGAAACTACTAATTACTAATGAGATTATTCACTTGAGATGTTAAAAGAATCATAGAATAAACAGAAAAACCTTCTAATCTAGTTGTTGAGCTAAAGATTAAGATTCATATACCCCTATTAATCATGTCAAAAACCTTTCAAACACGGCCTGAAATTAACCTGATCTATAGTGAAGCGAATTCACTTAAAGTTTTTAGCATTTTCAATTTCCTTCAAACTTGTCAGAGTTTTTGTTTTTATGTTCTTTGAAGTTCCTTTTTAACCTCGGATTTTCAAGAGTTATATAACAGGCAACCAATGGTAGAGCCTTTTTATTCTCTCACGCAATGAACATTGATTTGGGTCCTAAAGAGGATAGGCAGCTTATCACTGGTCTTCACACAGTGGCTGATGTGTATTGCTCTGATTGTGGAGAGGAACTTGGCTGGAAATATGTTAAAGCTTACGAGGAAACACAGAAGTACAAAGAAGGAAAATGTGTGCTAGAGAAGTTCAAAATAGTCAGGGGCAATGGATAGTGAACAGATTTTACTGTTTTAGATCCAAGCCATCTGATCTCAATTGTTCATAGGTTGGCTGTGAAGTTCTTGCAAAGACCAGGGGGGAAAGGAATTTAATTTGTTCAAATTTCAAATGATGATTTTAGTGACTCTAATTTTTTTCTAGATGAAATAAGCTGTTAAATGTTTCTCTCCTGATCTCAACAGTTAATTGGTCCTTTTTCATGTACAAAAGATTCTTTTCAAGAAAATTACGAAGATCACTGATTGGTCCTGGTAAGTAGAGCTTCGCAACTAGCACAAGCCTCTTGTTTTTGCACCTGATCAGCCAGAATGACTATATAAGAGTTTATAAATATTATGATTTTACAGTTAAGTTCATGAATAAATTCTTAATAAATATCATCATGATTAATCTGTTTACCTGAATATCATCATGTCGTTTGACTGCCTCTATTTTTGCATGAAGTAGAAACTTTTTCTTAGCAAAAACATTAAAATTTCAACTGTTAGAAAACATGAGACTTTGTAGCTCTCAATTAAGGATACTGATAACTATGTGCTATCTGTAATCCGTTCTGTCATAAAATAGATTGATTTTTATCCTTTCAAGGAGTAAAGTGAAGTGTATAAGCATGGTACTTCTTTTGCTGTTTCAGATTCTAGTCATCTATAATTTACGATGTTGGAGTATTTCCAATGTATAATCATGAAGAACTTTAGCAATTTTTTTCTGTAGTGGTATTATCCTCGAGAACTTAAAGTGGACCATACAATTGTTTGGGTAAAAACTGCCACTTCGATTACTCCAACAGTAAAGCTACATAAAATCTTAATCTTTAAGTTTAAGAATTTCATAAACAACTCAAAGATGGTTCCTAGGTGCCTACAGAAAAAATGGTGTTTATTTGCACTGACAAATTGCTGTCCACTAAAAGCTTTTGAATGACAAGTCATAGTTGAATAAGACAGAAGTGTTGCCAGAGTCAGTTCTTTCAACAGTTTACTTCAGACTCATGTCCAATTGTGGGGTATGCTGTGTGCAAAACTCCTGCAGCATTTTTTATCTGAACCAAACACACAAAACTAGACGATGGTAGGGAATTTAGGGAAAAAATTGAAGGAAACAAAAACATTTTATTAGTATCTTTGTAATCATATTCATCTTAAGGATGATCAGCAAGAGAATCACCATCTTATTCTTAAGGATGCAGTGCAATGTTATTTTAGTACCTAGACTTGTTCAAATAGTTCCCAATATTGTAATGTATTAGTCAGAATACTCCTGCTATTCTCAGTAAATAATATGTTTAGAAGCACATTGAAAACAGAAGAATCTCGTAAAATTGTAACTAATAATTTTAAATAATCATATTCAAAATGTAAATTAAGTAAAGCCAATTAATATGTGGGTGTCATAGGGGCTTCTTTGTGTTAGAGACTTCCATCTCACCATAATCTAAGAGCAGAAATACAATTTATTCATCAACTTTTCTCCATCTAGTAACTTTCATTTCTCCCTTTCTTTCCTTCTTTTCTCTGTAAGTTAAGAACAATCCAGGCTTTTGCAAATGTGAATTAAGGACATTAAAGTGCTTATTTTTCTGTGTCCTCACCAAAGCCTCAAAATTTGGTAATTCCAATTTTTGGCCCACATATATTCGAATTGTTGCATGGTTAGAAAATACTAACTTTTAAGAATTAAGATTACAATAAACTGTATGTCAAATCCAAATATCTGAAAATGTTAAGAGTATTGTTAGTTATTTGTGTCACAATGTGACTTTTAGTGGTAGAGTTTCCTAATAAAAGAGCTGTAGCTTTTTTCCCAGCAGGTGCTCTGGTTTGGTACTTCATGCTGCAGTGAAGTTCATCTTCTGATGAAATATTATTGAACAAACTTGACATCACATTACAATTTGAAGATTAAAACTTATTCACTCATTATTGTAGAATACACTCTTGAAAACACATTTTGTCTCATGAATAAAAGATAGTATAAAAAGGAGGAAATTCATCAATGCCTCTATGATCATCTCCATTCTCAATAAAACGGTAAGCCAAATCAATAGCATACACAATTTGAGTATTCAATTTTCGGATCCTCATCAAATTAGTCTGGAACATAATATGGGGCACTGTCACACAGCTTCCAATATTTTAAAACTATAGTCAATGCTGAACTATAATTTCAAACTACTAAAACTAGTGTGCTGTTAAGCCTATATTTTAATTTGACATTACAAAGATGTAAAATGAAAAGTTTAAAGCATAGAAATCAAAGTCAAAATTAAAAAAAAAACTTAAAATATATTTAACTATAATGATTTTTATTAAAGTTCCATCAATGCCTCCACCTTTTTTACACTATCTTTCCATTGATTCACTTTCACACTGGTTCGGTCATTTTTCACAACACTCTCCTATCCTCTACCATATAATTTATTTATGTATTTATACCTTCTGCCACTGTTATATATACTGATGGAAAGTCCAAAGTCTGAGGGGTTCTTCTTTACAAACTCCACCTTAGACATTGACCATTAAGTCATTTATCATTACATGTATAAAACATATATAGTATGAACCTAATCTTCAAGTTTTATATTTGAAAATACTATTAATTAAGCCAACATACATAAATATATTCCTAAAAGTTTTCCGAGGTTGTATAAAAATAGTGAATATTCTAAAGCTGATCAAACAGACAAAAACTTCGTTCAGTCAATAGATCTCAGAAACATTTCCCTTCTTCTCTGTTGTAATTGCCTTGGTGTCTGCTATATATATATATATATATATATATATATATTAGTTTATGGTGTATGTTTCAAATATATCAGTGTTTTGATTCTGTTGGCCACGTTCTCACTGATATTGTATGAATAATGTTATAGTTTTCTTACATTTTTTTTTTTGCAAATCATATTTCACTCCTGCTGCACTTATTTCACTCAAACAATTATTTGGTGAAGTGAAAATCTTGTTCACAAAAACTAGATAATATATTAATATTAACCTAAACCAGAGAGCCAACTCAATCTGTTAAAAGTTTTCAACCATACAGCAAACATCTTGATGTTTGAAAATACTTTAATTGTACCAACATACATGAACATGTTCCTGAAGTTGTATAATAATGATGAATAGTGTAAAGTGGATCCAACAAACAAGAACTAAGTTCAGCTAATAGAGCTCAGCATTTGCTAGAATTGCAATATTTATGTATTGTTTTTGCACAGGAGTGGATTAATTTAATATATTCAAGCGACTAAGTTCTTCTGTATTGAATCTAGAAAGCTGGTATGTGTCTGCGTTGGAAAACAAATCTTCTCTCTCTGCTGTGATGCTAAGTGTATTGCAAGTTTTTTATCCTACTCTTACATGTATCTTAAGATAACATTATTATTAGATCAATCGTCTTCTTCCAGCTTATTATGTGGACAATACTTTATTCTAGCTTATTTATGGTCCAACAATATTTAACTAGTATTTTGATTCTTTTGACATTTTCTTGTTCTTATCATTATAACAATGAATTTGTGTTGTTATGTGAGTCCCCGTGAAATTGTTTTTTTTTCCTAGTTCAAACTTTAGATCTTCTGAAAATTTGCAGTAAGAAAATTATTACAATGAGTCTTTTGTCAGTGATTTTTTTATGTAACAAATGAATTTTCAGCGTGGATGAATTGTATTATAATTTGTTTGTTACGTCAAGAAAACATTGGTAAAAACTCATTCCAATAGTTTCCTTACTACAAGTATCCACGAGGTCTAAAGTTTGAACTAGGAACAAAAATAAATTTCGCATGAAAACATAGGAATAAAAACATATTTAACCCTATGAAAATTAACATATATTTAATGTTTTTAAGCATACAAAATGTTCAATATGCTTTATATTTAACAAGAAAGTTTAGAATTGTATTCATCTACCTTGTTTAGAGAATTTTCTTTATAAGATGGCATTATTGGTTGTCCATGACACCATTGTGCTGAAAATATACATTGTATCGTATACCCTGTTTATAAGATGGGGAATGGAGTAAATTGAAATTTATAATTTGTTCAAGAATAATGTGTCCTACCAAAAATCGATTGGCCAAATTGTTGATAGGGTACTCGGCTATCCCGCTTCTCGGTTATTATCGCTTACAAGGAAATTAAAGCCAAAGGCATATTAAGGATAGTAAAACATGATTAATGAACTATTGGGTATGCGCTAATCCTCGTAAAGCATAAAGCCCAACAAAAAAGTATAAATAGAGGTAGACCCTAAGGTAAAAGGTTAACTCTTTTAGTTCTAAACCCATATAGACATATCACCACCTCAACTAACTTGAGCATCGAAGTGTCTTTCCAGGTACCCTCACCCTTCGGACTTGATGGACGAGCTGCTGAAGAGATCACCAGATAGAAGATACTTGATAGGGGATATTTGGTCTTCACCCTCTTCATCCGGTATCTTGGGTAACCGACATCAACTCCCCTTTATAGAATTCCTTATGCACATCAAGGAATTCCATAAAAGAAGGTAGCCTGCTTGAGAGCCTTGTTGAAGTCGAGCTCGTGCTGATGGAGCACAAAATCTTGAGTACGTTGAAGGTCTTTCCCCACCTTTTGCGAAGTTGCTTGCAACCAATCAAACTTCTTTTGTTCGGAGAAGGAGGTCATTGTCATATCAGTAAGATTTTGTTTAAGACCCTCGTTCTCGGCCAACACCATTTTCTCGTTCTCCTCATTCGAAAAGCACCGAGTTAGCAAGGCATCATTGTTTAGTTTAAAGAGAGCCAACTCGGTGGAAAGATCCTTGTTCTAGAATGACAAGGCAGTGTTGACCTCCAAGGCACTCTAAAGGAAGGAGGCATACTCAGCTAGTTCGACTTTAAGCCCCTTGACTTCTGCCCCTTCCCTCTCCTTCAAAACTGAACCCATGCGTTTGCCAAGCACAAGGGCATGAGTGCTCAACTCAAGGAAAGAGCTAGCCAACTCAAGCACAAGTCGCTCAAATACATGTGGCGACCGAGAAAGTCCTTAGTCGAACTAGAGTTAGCATCAATGTGAGCCCTCTTGTGTGACTTCTCGGATGAAGACTTATCAGAATGGTGGCGCAGGGACTTCTAGTACTCCCTCTCCTGGGGAGGCTTCCTCGCACTTGGATTTTTTGGGGGAGGTTGGGTACCCTCTACCGGGACAACCCTCAAGGGAGATACCATTTCGGCTTGCACGTCAATACCTTTTCCAGTAGCGGCCCGCCTCTACTTCAAAAGTTCCTTGAAGAAGTGCTTATCGTCGTCCGGTGAATGAGAAGTCATAATCGCTGCAAAAAGCACAAGTCAAAAAACTAACAACAAATACGAAAGCGCTTAAAGGTGAACAAAAAACATACCCTCGGCATCACAAAGTCGGGTGGGCGACATGAAAACCCGCAACAGCAACTGAGTAGGGATTTTACATGGGAGTTTGTCCAAAATCGACAAGGTCTCTGTTGGAGATCCCACATCGACTAGAGATTAGAGTCTTTCATTGTATATAAGTGGGTGCAAACCTCAACCTCATGAGCCGGTTTTATGGGGTTGAGTTAGGCTTAAAGTCCACTTCGTAATATG
>Ga0123342_1006011_pt1 | contig 17130 bp, 7 predicted proteins | sample Turbeawhitnodule_FD_89960 | JGI IMG/M metagenome (GOLD analysis project Ga0123342, IMG submission 89960) | Root nodule microbial communities of legume samples collected from Mexico - Turtle bean Mexico white nodule | ecosystem: Host-associated > Plants > Roots > Nodule | place: Mexico: Nepantla... | reverse complement strand
GTTCCATAGGATTGAAGATTAGAGCGTGAAAAGGAGTGAGCCTTGAGAGTGCCATCTTCAGAAACCAAACCCTCATCCCAAACATGGTTCACCAAAGTCTTGTTGGGAGGAAGTTGAAAAGTCGCAAAGATAATGATGCCACCATTTGTGTATGATGTAGAAAGGCTATGAACCGAAAAACTGAGATTGCCCTCTTGTAGCTTAGTCCCATAACTCGTTATCGGTGATGTATATGCTTTGATGGTCCCATTTGATTTATGAACTGCCACGAATGATTGTGAACCCACCATGCCCTTTGAGGTAGGGTTTATGGCCCATGCAACCCAACTTGAGTCCTTTGCGTTGACCTTGTTGAATGCAACATCAACTACACCTGATGATGGATGGTAGTTCCAATGCAACGAGGATTCAAGAACAGGCAAATCCTCACAAGCCGCATACTTGATGTTTTTTGAAAACCTGTATTATTTTAAAATTATAAATATGAGCTTCATTATATATAATTTATAGGATAAATATCAAAGTACCCTTTCACCTAATATAAATAAAACACTAATTTGTTAAGTCATCAAGTATATATCTTCAAACCCCTTTCATTAAAAAGCATATTTATATTGCCCCAGAAATTAAAAAAAAAATTATGAAAAATTAATTGAGATTATTTTGTATTTACATTCACAAAATTGACCTTCCACAGATATTCAAGCAAATATAAGAAAAAGACTTTATGTTTTTTTGAAAACATGCTATTCACGCAAATATAAGCAAAAGATAAGAGTAACCATTGAAAATAGAAAGAAAAAAAAAATTGAAAACCTGTATGAGTTGCATGGCTGTGAAGTGACAGGGACAATAATGGCAATTAGAAAAGTGAAGAAGAACACTATATTTGCACTGAAAGTCATAGTAAGAGAAAGGAAAGGAGAACAAAACAATTGCTCTGATTTTTAGCACTGAAGAAACTATTGTCACACACATCTATTTATAGGTTTATAAGATTTATAAATAAATATATCTTTATCTTATCTAACCTTCAAATATCTTTTAAAACAGTTTTTATCTTTTTATTTTCTATATTAAAAGATAAGATTTCAAATTCAAAAAAATGTTTTACTAAAATATGTTTAATTTAATTAAAATTTTATTTTTTATTTAATAATTTAATATTATTTTTATTATCTTAAAAGTGGAAAAATATTTTTCTTTTATCTTAAAAGATTGTTGTGTGTGTAATTAAATTTGTAGAAATATTTAACTGAATATTGTTATATATATATATATATACCATTGGCATTCATCCATCCAAAAGATAAATTAGTTTTTTTCCTACAATTCTCTTATTTCTACAAAATTGTGCTAGAATTAGTGTTTAGTAAACCGTAATTTAAAAAAAGATGGTTATTAACCTTATTTTATATCATTTATATGTGATATACTTTTCTTTTCTATCTATATATTAACCAAATCATTGAATAGATAAAATATTAGTTATATAAATGTTGTTATCAAAATATATTTTCATTTGAAAATGTATATTTGATATATTCATTTCATATATTTAAAAATCTAATTTTGAACAATATCTGGTTCTCAAAATAATCATCAAAAGGGAAAATTAAAAGAGACTGTTATATATTAGTATCAAGGATTTTTATCAAAATCTGTATGATCCTCTGCCTGTAATACAATCGGATCAAGAATACGATTTCCAACCACTATACTTTTTAAAAATTCTACTTAATACAAGTGATAAATTTACACTAAAAGATAAAAAAATAAATATTTACGACGAATTATATATTGTTTTACATAAATTCTTTTGATATTAAAAAGTATTACGTTTATGTTAAATAGTGCATAATTTGATGTAAATTTTACATTTTTAAAAAAATATAAAATTTATTTAATTTAAAAAAGAGAAATTTTTCAAGAAAAATATTAATTTTAAAAAAATTCAATAATATTATCTAATCTAACCTAAAATATAAATACTAAATAAAATGTTAATTAAAAATAAAAATAATCATAAAAATATAAATATATAAATTAAATTTATCTATATAAAACGTAAGTTAACTTTTTTTCCTAAATCCTTATTAGTTAATTTTAGTAAACCAACATTAAAAACTGGTTAGTTTAAGATTAGAATGACCTTATTATTTACGTGATATACTTTTTTTATTTATAATTTAGTCAAATCATAAATATCAAATAGATACATATTCAGTTATATAAATGTTCTTATAAAAAATATCTTGTCATTATAATATACCTATTTTTTAAATATATACCTATTTTTTAAATTATAATATAAGTTAAACTATTCTATCTAAATTAAGAATTTGAAATTTAATAAAAATTGAACTAATTTATAAAAAACATTTAAAAAAAAATTAATCAAAGAAATTTAAATTTAAATTTCAAAAACTTAATAACACACAGCCAAAGATTTGGTAGATTTATACCTACAATTCTTGTAGTATTTAATTATTTAAGCATTTTTACACTTGCAAGAATCTCTATAATACATTTGGATTGAAAACTTCAAATTTTTTTAAAAAAATAACATAAGACATTTAAATTTTGAATTCTTTTTTAAAATTGTTTATATTTTATTTAGATAAATTAGTTCAATTTGTTTTAAATTTTAAATTCCTAATTTAAATAAGATATTATAATGTTTACATTATTATTAAAAAAATTAAATATACATTTTGAGACTAATATCCTGTTGAAAAATGTGAAAATAGTCAAATATGTTATACCTTCCAAATTCCAAATTCCATGGAGACATTCATCATAAGCGTATGTTTTTGCTATATGCAAGAATCTTCACCACAAAATAATAGTCCAATTTCATTCTCCTTACGTGTTTGTGTTTGGATGAGTTAATTGTACTCGCGAGCAGATAAATGGTAGATATTGTTTGCGTTTGTCTTCACCAATTTGCACAAAAGAGATTAAAAATTAAAATGTGTGAAAATATTTGCAATATGTATTATTAATTATTTTTTTTACGTCATAATATTAGTTCTATCAAAATAATTATGGATTTTTTTCTTTAATTAAAAAAAGTTAAACACAAATATATAAACCTGTAAATGTAAACATTCATGTTTTTTTTTTTTAATAAGGATGATCTTCTTTCTTTTATTAAGAGTGATGGTAGTCCGTTGGTTAAATTGGTTAAGCTAGCTGTGATAACTTTTTCTATTTGGATGATATGATATATAAGGAATTATGCTCGTTTTCAGGATAAGATTGAGGTTTCTAGGACTATTTTGATTATTAAAGATTTAACTTGTCTAGTGAGTAATTCGTCTAAAGCTTCAATGAAGAATAATATGTTCGATTTCAATGTGTTCAAGTTTTTTTGTATTAACACACTCGTACTGGTAAAGTTCTACGTCCTCTTCCTGTTAGATGAGAGTTTTCTTCACCGGGCTGGGTTAAAATTAACACTAATGGGGCTACTAGGGGTTATCCAGGTCTTGTTGCTTGTGGAAGTATTTTCCATGGGAGTATGGGGGAGTTTATTGGAGCTTTCTCTGCGTTTCTTGACGTTCAGACTGCTTTGGTTGCTGAATTTTATGGAGTTATATATGCTTTGGAGAAAGCTCAAAAGTTGGGTCTTACTAATGTTTGGCTGGAATGTGACTCTACCTTGGTTTGTGCTGCGTTTACTGCTAGGACAAATGTTCCTTGAATGTTTCGTAATCGATAGAATACTTGTCTTAATTACTGTGGAAAAATCAGGTTTAAAGTTACTCATATTTTCCGTGAAGGGAATGTGTGTGCTGATAAGTTGGCTAATTTAGGATTTATCCATAGAAAATCTTTTCATTGGTATAATAGACTTCCATCTGGTCTGTTCTTAGAATTCTTTATTAATAGGTATAGTCTACCTATGTATCGTTTTTTTAACATGAGTTTTGGTCTAGTCCTTTATTTTTGTATTTTTTTTAATAATATTTTTTCATGACAAATGATTGTTGTTACTTAAGGTATCAGCCTAGCTAAGATGTCAAGTAGCATAGTGATATCTAATATAAAAGTTTTTTATAAAAAAGAAAAAAAAACATTCATGTTTATTTTAAGTAAAAAATATATTAATTCTAACATTTTAAAATAAAAATATGTTGATAAATCAATAAATTATATAATTAAATCTTATTTCTAGTTATCCCAATAACATCAAATACAAACAAAGCCTAAATCAACTCAAACCCATCACAATAAACCAATCTTGTGTTGAGCATCAAACTATTTGACAAGTAAAAGCCTACCAAATAAAAAAATTATGCACACATTTTAAGTATGAACTCCATTGTCACATCAGTAGTAATAAACACTATACAACACCAAATGGTACACAGTGGACACATCAGCAAAAGAAGAATTTTGTGGCCCTCATTTACCAATAAAGAAACTATAAATTGCTCAATTGGTTAACCCATCAGAATCATTTTACTATTCTCTACATTAACTTATGATACACACTTCCTGTTCATGAAGCAACACTCAGAAAAGAAACTTACATTATTATTATTACAGCACCTTTTGGCAAGTCTGAATGAACAAAAGCAAGGGTAAAAAAATATTATGCACATAAGATCTTATAATACACTGGCTCATATCAATGAAACTAATTGGATAGCAATTGAAATTACTCAACAATAGTTGTCTCGTGTGAAAAAAATCTACTTTCAGATACAATCAATGGAAGGAAAGATAACAACACACTTGCACATTACACTCAACACTGTACACCTATGAAGGCAACTACTAAGTTAACAATCAATCGGATTCCCCACATAACCGTGTAACTACTATTTACATTCTCACACTAACTTTAGACAGATTACAACACATTAGGAGATTATGGCATAGCTCTACAATCAGCAGTGCCATATACCTTTATGCATGACTTCTAAAAAATTTGTTTATACAGCCACTTCCATGAGGTCTACAGGTTCATGGTCCAATCCAGAAGTTCCAAACACCTTGATATCTTTATTATCATTATTATCACCATTCTTGATACTATCATCATCATTGTTAACTTTCTCATGCTCATCACTGTTATGTTCATCACAACAGCCATGTATCTCAATATTATCAGCTTCAGTATCTTTTTCTGAAGAGGGTTTATTATCCGGGATACAGACCTCATTGTCAGTGAAGCCCTCACAAGACACATGTTTCTCGTCTTCAATAACCAGTTCATCACACTTCTCACTAAAAGTATCACCATGACATGAATTACCAAAACCAACAGTGTCCGCAACTTTGTCCATTGATGGGGACACGGAAAGCTTTGTGTTAAAGCTATTATTAGCTGTGAAGAATATAGTTGTAGTTATTTCAGGTTTAGCCTTAATGTTAATCCAACTGTCCCCTAACCAATCTCTAGATATTCTTAAATCCTTCTTGCACACTTCCATCAGCAGGCATTCTCCTGATACCAAAAAAAAAACATTTCTATTAAAACACGGAAGATAAAATGATTTAAAAAGCTCCAAAAAGGCATTAAAACAACATACCAGGAAAGTATACTTGAACACTGTCATCTCCACAGTGATCAATTCTAGTTACAACCCCCTCCCACCAGCCGTCACTCCACCATGCATCAACTGCATGCCCAACCTCAACAGTCAGTTCTTGTTCTTCAAGAGTTGGAGTAGGTCTGATGGTGGGGCGGCCAGAATGCCTCATCCCAAGTTTATCAGGCCTGGCAAACTTGAAAGCAGGGACCCATTCCTAAAATATAGAGAACATTCAGATAAAAGTTTGAAAAGTGGGTGCTGTAAAAGTATGCAATAAGTGAATCTACGAGACCTTTTCTTTGAAATATTCTGCTTTTCATTTGGTTCTGTAACTTCATCTTTCTACCGTCTTAAATTGTATCATTTATAACTTTGCCATTCAATCCATGTCGTTATTGGCCATCCCATTACCCTCTAAATTTTTTAATATAAAAATAATGAATTTCTTGTACTCCACTAGAAAATCCATTCGTGCATAAAACCTGCCTACATAATCTCCTCTGCTTACAAAGCCAGTTCTTAGAAAAGCAGTCAAACAAATTGTCATAGAAATATCTCTAGCACAATTAGTTAATCCCATGAGATTCATCTAGATAGATCCTTGGTTAATTCAGTCTAAGTTTATACAATAATTCACATTAAACTTAAACTAGAATGATCTCTAATTCTACACAGAAACCCATTACAGAACAATTGCTAAAAGCCTAAAACTATATAACCTTAAATTTCTGGTTCATGATAAAACCTTTAATAGGGGCCCCCTTTATTTATGCATATACTTTACAAGCAAACTAAGTACTGACCAGAAAATTGAATATAGAATATCTCAAAAGCTTAATTGTACCTCCAGATTTCCACTTCCATCTTCATCCTGGACATCTTCGTATTGGACTTTCAACTGTTTCCGAGCTATCTGAACAACTGTACACCTGAACCAGCAGCCTCTGATGCCACTATCTTGACAAAGCAACTCAATCTTGTCATCAACCTTGTATGTGTGATTAGACCAAGGTTGACACTCAACCTGCTTCCGAGAAAGTAATCTTTTTTCTGATCTTGCATAATTTGCAACCTGGAAGGTTTTGTATACCATCATTTGCTTACTTCTCATCAATTTCCTGACTCCCTGTTGACTTATCCAAGACTGAGGAGACCCCTTATCACTTCTGCTCCTCTTGGCTCCTACCTTCACATCATCACCTGCACTCAAGTCTTCATTTTCTCCTGCAGGCCTCTCAGGGTTCTGAATTGAATCAAGGTGCAAGCAAGAAAGAATTGGTTGGGCATAGTAGCCACGCAGTTTACTCAAGTCAAAGGGCTTTACTTTGTTGCTTCTAAATTGCCTAAAGCACAAATGTGTTCTGTCCCTCGAAGTGGGCGAAAAAAAAGACATGCACTTTTCATAGTGTTCACGAGTCAAGACTGTGGCAGGACCATCTACGCACTCTGCACTGATAACTTGAGAATAAGGTGTGATAAAAACTTCTCGAGGATGAGGATTTCGTACAGGAACTACACCCTTGACTTCCTGATTATGGTGAAACCACCTCACCTTGACCTTTTTCTGCCCCCTCCTGTCTTCATACATATCCTCTACATAAGCAATATAATGATTCTCTCCCTTCCCCATAACAAACACAAAGGATTGAATCTAGAAATCAGGAAGAATGTAAATGTCAGATACAAAACCATTTATATATCATGTTCACAGAGAAAGGAAACTTCTTTGACTAAATTCAAGCATCTGTAATGTGCATGGCATCAAGCAAATATCATGCAACTAAAATTTATTTCAATGTCGAAAATTTTTCCTGTAATGGCACACCTAAATACAGACATCATTACGGAATTTACATGTCAATACTGGAAGAAATTGATTAAACGTTGGTTATTAATGATGGGAAGCTAATTAGAAGTTGACCACAAAACAAGGATTTGACACAAGTAAGCTAAGGAATTTAGTTCAAGGCCCTCTTACAGCTATTTTGATGCCATTCCTCCAAAAAGCAGGATAATGCTTAAGTTGTTTGCCACATCTCCATGCAACTCCTGACCAAACAATGTCTGAATTGGATAATTTGGAGTTACTCGTAGGAAAGTCCTGAGAAAGAGGAGTATGTAGATGTCAAAAAAATTCACTAGAAACAATATAAATGAAAATATTGGACGGGAGGACAAAAAGGGATATACCTTATCATCCGTTATTTGTGTACAGGTAATTTCATTGATACTGTCATTTGTGGTCTCATGAGCTTTTACCAAGTTATGACCAGGTGATACTGTGATTTAAAATACAAAATAAGAGATAAAAACATTAACACAAGACAGCAGATATAAACCTCAAAAAAATAGTAGTTATAAAAAGATGAACAAGATCATCGGTGGGCCTCCTTCATGTAACACACACCATATTTTTCTAAGCTAAGCTTTTTCAATGTTATTTGGAATGCAGAAATGAATAAAGGTGAGCTTAATCTCATTTTCCAGGAATTTACGGCTGCATTACAGATCAACTCTCAACTTCACTGTAATGATACTTACAGTTTTTATTACCCCAAATTATATCTCTAGCACTTTTTTGCATGGATCAACATTATTTTACATATATATAGAAAATTGTACTGAAGTCGAAAGTGTGAAGAATAAAGTAACAAGTTATAAAGTAACTAGGATAATATAATAGATTTCAATGGGCATCCATTGTCATTGTAAAAGATTTTACACAGCCAACTAATAAAATATTACAAGTATGACTTCTAAGAAAATTACTATTATAAAAGTCAGCAAAACCATACATGACAATTTGTAATTAGAACTTTTTACATTGTCATTGCATATATTATTTATTCTACCGAAACATTATCAATATTATCTTAATCCTTATCCCTACACTAAAGCCACTACTATGAGTGTGTCTCAAAAGGAGTGTTTTCAGCTGGGGAAGAAGAGAAGAAAGGGAGGGAGAGCTTGATGAAGAGAAAGAAAGGAAAAAGCTTCAAGTATTTAGAATTTTAAGGTGATTAAAGAATTCAAAACCCTTCCTCTTTGCTTTGCTCGTCTATTTCTTTTTTTCTAGTCGAAGAATCATATATTGAGTTATTCACCATCAAAATGGGTTTATACTGCTCTATCTTGTTTTTTCTTGAAAGAACCGAGTTAGAAAATTGAATTCGGCAGTGTTATAGACAATGATTAGTTTTGATGGTTATCTTCTTTGTATGCAAAAATTGGAAAACAGCGATTCTTTATCCTTTTTTGTCATAGAAGTATGGGATTGTGTATTTTGATTGATTGGAAATTTTCATGTTTGGAAAATGATTCCACACCAGTTAGCGCCTAGGTACTAGACTGTTAGCACACAGATGCTGAATCTGAAAGTGATTAGGCCAAAAAAATCTTCACCAATCTTCTATGATATTAAATTTCTTAATGCTTTCACTTTTTTTTTTCTATTTGAGAACATCTGCTGTTTTCATTATTGGAAATTGGAAGGATAAAAGAAGGGGTTTTATCAAAATGAACAGAGAGTACTAGTACATAGGTAGAAAAAATATTCTCACATTGAACAAATACAAGGAAGAATAAGAAAATATTAAAGAAAAATTCCAGTGAACAAGAGTATTCTTTGAGCCACATCCATATGATATGCGCTCCTGTAACAGAAAAAGGCACCAAATATCGGTTCATTGATAGAACCACATCCATGTGATTGCCTTACAAAACAATGCAGCTGTTCATTAGTCTACATCACTTTGTTGCTCATAAAGTCATAATTTCCTATGTTATTTCTCACATTATTATTGGACATACAATTATCAAAGACGTTATAAATGACATCAACAAGTTAAAATAAAGAAGTATCAACTTACCACTTCTATCTCCCTGCAGGTTCTGCTTTGATAGCGTTGATGTCAACCAATCCACCACCTCTCTTCTAGATCGCCATTTGAAACCTGTTGGAATGGAACCATCCTTACCACAGATTTCAAGGAACTCCTCAGCAACAACATAGCACATGTGCCTAACACTCCTCTCAGTACCCACCACTGCAAGGATAGATTCCCCAGCAGCATCCTTCAGGTAATAGTGAACAACACGATTACCACGCTCCTGTGAAACAAACTGCTCTTTCCATTCCACAAAACAGCGATTGTTCACGGCCATCTTAAAGAGAATACCAGCAGGAGTTAACAGAACACCAGATATGCACTTGATTTCAAAACAATGGCAAAGGGTGCAGACCCATTGCATTCACTAGTCCAAAAGGATATTCAAACAAATCCATAACATAGAGCAAGAAGCTTTCAGCATACCATCATCCAAACACAAAAAACCTTTGAACAACCTCAGTCTCCCTACTACTAGGAAGAACCCTACTCAGGTTAACAAAAATATGTCTTCTACATAAAACTAACCAGAATCCTCAAAAACCAAGTACTTTTTCATGAGGGGAAAAGGTCAGAAACCCTAATTAAGCACGCATACCCTCCAAATTACATCAAACAAAAAAAAAAGACAAAATCTCCTCAGAAATTAAAAAGGGCTTTAAAATCAGAGAAAAACATCATCTAAGGAACACTAATTGACCCCTTTTTTTCAATCTAACAAGCCTCCAGAGAGGCACGATCCTTGTCTCCAGAAACTGAAGATGCTCCAAAGTTGACCACAGCCACAAAAACCTCAAACTAACACATGTGCCGCCAAACAGATCAGAGAGAAACCCTTCAGGAAAACTGATCCAGGAGCTCAAAAATCCAACAGCAGGAGAAAAACAGGGCCTTTGGCTGCTCCAGAGGTGACAATCAGCCAAAAGGTCGAAAGGGTATTCCAATTGAGAGAAGGAAAGGGGTTCCCAATAGAAAGACTGAAACTTTATAGCATACCCTGAGTAAAAATGGTGACGGTGATCCCAGATGAGTCAAGAAAGAAGGACTGGGGAAAAGGTTTGGTCTGTGGGAACAGTGAAGAGGAAAAAACAGAGTGGGAGAGAAGAGAGAGGGGTGAGAGATGATGAAAGGGAAGGTAAATAAGAAGCAGAAGAAAGGTACCTTGAGATTGCCATGAACCGGAGATGGAGAGAAAGAGAGTTGCAGAACTGAGGAATTGTGCATCCAATGTAGCCGCAGACGTTGTATTATGAAAAAAATAAAAACAAAAAACATGAGAGAGAAGTGGGGACCTGTTTGGTTTGGTGTGGTTGCAGTGAATATTTTCTTTTTCTACTTTTACACACAAATATTTATTTTTTTTCTTTAACACCAGGTTTTGAGAGAGTTGGAAAAATCGAATGTCACCACAATTATCATCTTTATTGAATATTGTATATCAAATTTCTTGAAAATATTTCATAATTATCAATTTTGATATGTTTCAATTTTATAAATATATAAAAAAAATTGGATTATTTTACTATGATAATAAATTAATAGTTTATTATATACAAAATTTAAATATAGTTAAATTTGTGAAAGCATATTAAATATATGTACTTTTATCTTTTTTAATGTAAACCAAGTCAACTAGATCAACCATTGATGTAATGTTTTAATTTAAGATATTTTCACAAAACTAAAAATTGTTGTAGTGCATGTAAAATTAAATAGAAAATTTTAATTATCTAGCATTGGTTCTTAAATACTAAATAATACTTATATTTTTTTAGTAAATAGAATGGAAACTGAAGAAAAAATTTCAATTACCTAGCATTGGTTCTTAAATACTAAATAATACTTATATTTCTTTAGTAAATAGAATGAAAGATGAAGAAAATATTTATGAAAGTTTATAAATGATATTATAGGTGTGATTGAAATTATATATTTTTATTATTAATAATTATTTTAACAAATTTATTATTATTATTATTTTATAAAAAAAATATTAATATTTTTATTATTTCAATAATAATAATTAATTATATTTATTTTATTATAATATAAATACAAATACTAATGAGCTAATAATATAAAAATTTAATATATATTTAATATAATAATTATAAATATATATATATAATAAAACATATAATATATTAAAATCTAAACTCCAAACCCTAAACTTTTCTAGCAAATTTTGATTGGATTGCGAAGAAATATCATGCAAATCTTTCATCTTGCTTTCTGTTTTTTTATTTATTGATTTTTGTGCTTTCTTAGCTCTTTCTTACTCCATCAAATTGGTCGTTGGAAACACAAGAGCAAGATAGAATTTTTCTAATTTGATTTTACTTATGTTTAGAAACAAAGGAGTGTGAGTTAATATACTTATGTACAATTAAATTATAAGATTGTAAATTTAGACTAAATTTAATTTTACTTATGACTTTCTTTGAGAAGAGGTCATGTGAGTTAATATATTTGTGTACAATTGAATTATGAGATTGTAAATTTAGACTAAATAGCACTTTTAGTTTTACTGTAGGATATTTATATCATCAAACTTTACATAATACACTATGAGAAATCTTAAATACATCCAAAAAAATACTGTGTAACACCAAAAAAATACATCCAATTATTACAATACAAATTCTACATGTTTATACATAAGCTTAAAGTTTCTTTAAGACATTCCTAATACATGATTAGGACTTATAAAAGTACAAATATTTACAATTCACAGCTCAAAACAAAACTCTAAAGTCTTCTAGTCTCTCTTGCACTGTACTATACAAATATTTACTCGTGTACATAGTACAATCATTACAGTCCATACACAAACAAACACATGCAAGGGTAAGCTATTGAAATAAAGTTATGACATGCAAAAATATAAGTAAAATAACTAATTTGATTAGTAATTCATAATTAATTTAGTTTTCTTTTTATTCAAACACAATCATACAAAATCCAAATATCAACATAATTCTTTGATTTCATTTCAATCATACTAACTTGACCTGGATTCATTTGCCTCACAGTACCTTGATTTCCTTTCAATACAGACGAGCTCGAAGGGTGAACAAGGCGAAACGCGCACGAAAAGAGGAGTACAAGCCAAAAAAAATGAGAAGAAACTACAAAAAGAATGCAATGAAGAAGCTACCCAATTATATCAAATTCTTTTTAACATAATATTTTTTTTAATACCTGTATATACGGATATAATCCTTCGAAAATCATTTCCGCTCCATGACGCCAACATTACATTAAATTCGTATGTAATCAATTTTTGCTTACATATGTAATGTCTATTTACATACTGAATTAAATCTGTATGCAAATATCTGTATGTAACACTTTGCATACGGATTTGAATTTGAATTCGTACGTAATAATCAATATGTAAATAATTTTTTTCTTGTAATGTTTATGTCATGCTGATCTATGTTCATGTTTGATATACTGTTTGCAGTCTACCTATTAGCCAATCCATAGAATTAATTTATGGATAGAATAAAATGTTTCATAATTTCTTTATCAAGCATTAACTAGAAGGCAGGGAAATAGTAGTTCCCTTTCATGTTTCATATATCATGTTGGCAAGTAGATTTTTTAAGACAAATTGAAAGTGTTATAGGAAAATTGATAGACTTAACTATATAGAGAGAAAAAGTTTGAGTATACACTTGAGTCTTTCTAATAATGTAATGATAATCAATATTGACATGATTAGTAATCAAACCAACCGTTTTACATGATTAGGAGAAAGTTTAGAGTCAAACCAGTTTATATCAGCTAACCATAAATTGTTTTCATTATCTTTTCATGTCATATATATAGATGTCATAAGAAAGTTGTGATTCACCATCATCTCGTGAGAATAAAAGAAAAGAAAAGAAACATTATATGATTATATGTCCAAGTATGAAAACTTTTGAATATATATCTAAATTTGAATGTTTTTTTATTATATATCCACATCTGAAAAAAAAAAGTTTTGAATATCTCCAGGCTTGCAAAATAAAAGAAAGTAACATTAGATACAAATTTTTTCATCTATAATATATAAGTAATTACATTCATATTTTTTCGTATGCAAATGTTTGGTAAAAATACATAGAACGTAAATCCAATAGATAATTACCATTCTATGCTGAAAAATTGTATCTTCATTTAATATTCAAGATCTCAACCCTTACATTAAAAAAATCATCAACTCAATCTCATCTCCAATTACTATGGCTATCCAATTCATTACCAAATTTAAGTACAATAATCTTGCTTGTTGAATTTTTTTGTGTTATTTATTTTTAAAATTGTATTTTTAATTATAATTAAATATAATTTAGAAACTTTATTATTATTATTTAAATAAATATTTAATAAGTTTAAGTAATTTATTTATTTATTTTTTAAATTATGTATTAAATTATTTGTATTCGAATATAATATACATAATTTATTATTATAGTTTAAACAAATATTTATTTAGTTTAAGTAATTAATTCTATTATTATTTTAATTTAAACAAATATTTAATAATCAAATAATAAAATTGAAAAACCAAAAACTTGAAAAACTAAAATATATATATATAGAAAAAATCAGAAATTATGCTGCCCCAAACAGGATTTTGATTAAAAAAAAAGTCGAAGGTTTTTCTTCCAATAAATAATAAAAAATATGACTTATTCATTTTTATTTTTTTTTAAATTATTCATTATGTAAAAACGAAAATATAATACTATATGTAAATTTTCCAAAATTATCAACATATCAAAATCCAAATAAAAGGTTAATATCGATGAAACATAATCTCTTCTAACAAAAGTTTTGAGAATTCAAAACTTCAATTCACAAAAGACTAGAACAATCATTTATAGAATGAAATTACTCTATAATTTTTTTTATTGATTATTGTTACAATATTTAATTTTCTATTTATTGGGCTTTGTTTCTTTGGCCAAACTTTCCTTTTCTATTTTAGTTTGGTCTTAATCTTTCTCTTATATATACACCATGTATTTTACTCTTTAATATAAAAGTGAATAAAAGTTTATTTTATATTTAATTTTCTCTACGTTTATCAAAACCTTTTTTTTTCATTACGATTACGTACAATTACGTACACTACATTAAAACATCACATCAGGCAAGGAATATTCATCATCTTTATTTACTGTAATATGGTATCAGAGCCATTTTCGAGCCTATCCTAGTGAGTATTTGTTGGACTTATCAGACCACCCGCTATCGGGCCGCTATCGGACCACCCATAATATATAGTCTCACGCACGAGTTGGCAGTCTCGGTGTGAGGGGTGTGTTGGAGATCCCACATCGACTAGAGATTAGAGCCTTTCATTGTATATAAGTGGGTGCAAACCTCAACCCTAGCCGGTTTTATAGGGTTGAGTTAGGCTTAAAGTCTACTTCGTAATAATTATAAATAACATCTACTTTGTAACTAAACACAATCTAACCGAAGAAAAAAAAAGAATAAACTAGAGACATTAAAAAAAATAGAGAATAAAAGAGTTTAAAGAGATTGCTAAATTTTTAGACATAAATAACTAAATAATTAAAATTCTAATGTATGTAGTCAACATAAAATAGATTTTTAAATCTTATTTTCTTAACACAAAAATATTTACTAAACTAAAATAGGACCTTACAAAACACACATAAATTTAAATTGTAATGGTAATTAAAATATACAAAATAAATTTTTATTATTCAAATATATTTTCTAAATTCTTTTTGCATCATAATATTAGTTTTACAAAACTTATATAATTTATTTATAATTTGAAGAAAAAGTAGCTATATAAATAAAATAAGTTTTTGCATAATTCTTTTAGTAGTAGTTTATATGATAATAGATATCATAATTTTTATTTAACATAATGTCTTATATTTATAATTATTTGACATAGAAATTTAAATTAAATTATTTATAAAAAAACATTAAATTAAATGATAATTATTTAAACTTGTTTATGCAAGACCTAAGTATTCTTAAGATAAATATAAATGATTAAACAAATATATATATATAGATAAATATTACGTCATTTGTATTTGATCATTAATGATTGGATTAATATATAGAAAGAAAATAAAAATATATGAAATCAATATATCAAATCAAAATATATTTTGATAACAATATTTATATAACTGAATATTTTATCTATTCATTGATTTGGTTATATATAGATAGAAAAGAAAAGTATATCTTTTTTTAAATTTCGGTTTACTAAACATTAATTCTAACACAATAGAAATAAGAATTGTAGGAAAAAAACTAATTTATCTTTTGGATGGATGAATGCGATTGGTAGATACATAACAATATTCAGTTAAATATTCCTACAAAATTTAATTACACACAATATTTTTTTAATTGAAAATAAAGTTTTTAGTAAAAATAATTTTTTAATTTTTAATTTTATCTTTAGCTTATATAGAAAATAAAAGAAAAATATTTTTCCAATTTTAAGATAAAAGATAATTTAATATATATATATATATATTAAATTATTAAATACAAAATAACATTTTAATTAAAAAAAATTCAGAATTTTTTTTTTGAATTTGAAATCTTATCTTTTAAAAGTATAGAAAATAAAAACTATCATTTGGACATAAAAAGATAAAAACTGTTTTAAAATATATTTTAAACAGTTAGATAAGATAAAGATATCTTCATTTACAAATCTTATAAACCTATAAATAGATGTGTGTGACAATAGTTTCTTCAGTGCTAAAAATCAGAGCAATTGTTTTGTTCTCCTTTCCTTTCTCTTACTATGACTTTCAGTGAAAATATAGTGTTCTTCTTCACTTTTCTAATTGCCATTATTGTCCCTATCACTTCACTGCCTTGCAACCCATACAGGTTTTCAAAAGCATCATCCTTTTCTTTTTCTTTCTATTTTCAATGGTTACTCTTATCTTTTGCTTATATTTGCTTGAATAGCATGTTTTCAAAAAACATAAAGTCATAATCTTTTTCTTATATTTGCTTGAATATCTGTGGAATTTTTCATAAAAATATTTTTTTTTAAATTTTTGGTTCTCTAAATGCAAAATAAATATGCTTTTTAATGGAAGGGGTTTGAAGATATATACGTGATGACTTAACAAATTAGTGTTTTATTTATATTAGGTGAAAGAGTACTTTCATATTTATCATATAAATTATATATAATGAAGCTCATATTTATAATTTTAAAATAATACAGGTTTTCAACAAACATCAAGTATGCGGCTTGTGAGGATTTGCCTGTTCTTGAATCCTCGTTGTATTGGAACTACCATCCATCATCAGGTGTAGTTGATGTTGCATTCAACAAGGCCAACGCAAAGGACTCAAGTTGGGTTGCATGGGCCATAAACCCTAGCTCAAAGGGCATGGTGGGTTCACAATCATTCGTGGCAGTTCATAAATCAAATGGGACCATCAAAGCATATACATCGTCGATAACAAGTTATGAGACTAAGCTAAGAGGGCAATCTCAGTTTTTCGGTTCATAGCCTTTCTACATCATACACAAATGGTGGAATCATTATCTTTGTGACTTTTCAACTTCCTCCCAACAAGACTTTGGTGAACCATGTTTGGGATGAGGGTTTGGTTTCTGAAGATGGCACTCTCAAGGCTCACTCCTTTTCACGCTCTAATCTTCAATCCTATGGAAC
>Ga0123342_1006010_pt1 | contig 17132 bp, 12 predicted proteins | sample Turbeawhitnodule_FD_89960 | JGI IMG/M metagenome (GOLD analysis project Ga0123342, IMG submission 89960) | Root nodule microbial communities of legume samples collected from Mexico - Turtle bean Mexico white nodule | ecosystem: Host-associated > Plants > Roots > Nodule | place: Mexico: Nepantla... | reverse complement strand
TATATATATATATATATATATATATATATATATATATATATATATATGTTTATGCATAGAATTTTTATTCATATTTTGCTCTAAGTTTCAAACTTATTTCCACAGATTGAATGAGGGTTTCAAACAATTTTGTCTAAGTTTTTAAAAGTTCCTGCAAAATATATGACAGTTTTTTCTAGTCTCATTTCCGATACCACTTGGCGAAGTACTAATCCATTTTCGTGTTCATTTTTTTTCTTATTTTGTATAATAAACCTTAAAATGAAATGAGGTTATTTTAAATCTATGTGTTTGATCAATACACGTTATGTTTAGATGGAAAGAATTGAGTGGGTTATGTTGAATCATGCTAGTTTGAGAATTTGACTAAATTCATCCCCTCTTTTTTTTTTATATATATTTGGAATACAATACTTTTTAAATAGCATGAGAGAAGGAAACTAAACTCATCAATCAATTACGATAAACTTAGAGTCAAATCATAAAAAAATTGAAACAAATTCAATTTCATAAAACAACCTGATGAAAATGTTTGATTCTCACACACAATTCAATGAAATTGGTTTTCAACTAGATTGATAAAAATATATAGTATAACAAAACCTATTCATATAAATCAGGAAAAGTATATTGATTCATATCATTCAACCAACCACACTTTGCTCTTCTTTTTCAATTTTTAAATTTCTACACGAAATGTTAAAATTAATTATTAAATAAAATTTAAAGATTAAGAATGTGAACGACACAAATGTGAATTTTACTGTAATTCTTCTTATTTGAAGTAAAACTTTATAGTCATCTTTCTCATAATGAAATTTTTATCATATTTTTGTCTCCGAAAGGTAACGAGTATTTTGTCCTCACCCCATATTACAATAAATATTAATTAAATAATATTTAAAATATATATATATATATAATATTATAAAAGATAATGACACATATAGACAAATTTTAATTCCCACTTAATAGAACTACCAAAGAAAAGGTTAAAGACATCGGTTCTTTTAGCAATTAGACAACGGTTTTGAAACTGTTGTCTATCAGCATGTAATCTATTCTACTGAGATATAGACAGCAATTCTAAAACTGTCGTGTATAAGTCACATATAAACAAAAAAATATTTATAAAATAAAATAAAAACAACACCAACCTCAAGGTGATGGCAGCAGCGGCAGTGGAGGGCAACGGTGAAGGGTAACGACGACAACGATGGAGGGAAAGTGGAGCATAGTGGAGCAATGAACAAGAACCTTAAACAATGAATCAATGGAAGAATAGAGGAAAAATAAGATAAAAACGAAAAGCGAAAGAATAAGCAATGAGGGTAGAAAGAACTTATAAAGGCATCGACAACAACAATGGAGGGAAAGCAGAGCGTGGTGGTGGAGCAATGAAAAATAACCTTAAACAATAAACCAATGGAAGAATAAGTAATGAGGGTAGGAAGAACTCGCAAAGGCAATGGGTGAAGAGAACGTTCAAAAGAGTTGAAGAGATAGCGCGAAAAAGAAGAACGAAAACACAAAGAATGAAAGCGTAAGTGTCACGGGACTTCGAATTGAGGTAATAACGAGGGTATATACAGAATCGTTGTCTATTCCCTTTGTGATTTAAATAGACAACAGTTCCTCTTACAACCGTTATCTATCTACCTGTTTTAATTTAAAAAATGTCACTATGTTTTGATAGAAGTGTTTGGTAGTGAAACGTTGTATATTAGTTGTCATAAATAAGCGTTTTTGCACTAGCTAGTGTAAGAAATAAAAAATGAATGTATGCATTAGCAAAAGAAATTAAACAAGACTAACATGAGAACTTTTATAAAAAAAAATAAATAAAAAATTAAACAAGACGTATAAAAAATCTTCTCCTAACTTCTTAGTCTACTTTGTTGAGATTTCCCTTCTACAACATTTCATGCTTCCATGTATTACACCATTAACAAATAAAAACAAGGTAAGCTAGAGTTTGAAAAACATTCATGTAACATATATCTCAAATTCATTTCATTCATATACCCTAATGAATATAAAGTTTCAATTCAGTCATTTAAATCAAACAAAGAATCAAGTGTCTACCCATCACTTCAACTCATGTCATAACATTACTAACATTCATTACAAAATATTTGACTCTACTTTCGAAAGACATGTGTTAAATTAGATTAAGAGATTTGTACATGTCATATTATCTTCTCTATATTGTCATTACAAAATAGCTAGATAACCCTATGACTTACCATTCTACATAGTTATGAACTCATTTTCTACTCATGATAGGGTAAAACCCTATGACTTACCAAACCTATTCTCTAGACTAGGTCATATGATTCTCTCTTAACTCTAACCACTTGATAATTTTTCTCAATATGATTCCAATATTAGTAGAGTTAGGATATCTCCTTCGAGAATCCTCAATTCAATACATAATCTTAAACATCTCAACATACAATTCCCTCCCAATAAATGACTATGTTTACATCATACCTTATATCATATTACAATCATTCATACAATTTAAACTTAATTCAAATGCTAATAAAATTAAATCCATCATCATTACATCATAATAAGGTTCAAATATAACGTATTAGTCAAATATAATAATATAGTGAAATATTCAGTCTTTGTGTTCACTCTAAATAGATTGCATATTCAAGAAGAACATTAAAAAGAAAGAACGTTGCGTAGATAAGTAAATCAAATGTAAAAGCACCACATTAGACTAAACTCTCATTATAGAAAAGACGTATTAGACAAAGCTCATAGGAAGAACACATATGTTATTATTTTTACTATTAATTATTAATATTATTATAATTATTATTAATTTTATTTATATTAACATTATTACTATTATTCATGTTATTATCATTAATATTATTATAATTATTATTGTTGTAATTATTATTAATTTTTTAATATTAACATTATTATAATTATTAATATTATTGTAGTTATTATTAATATTAACATTATTATTATTATAAATACTTAAATAATTATTCTTATTAATAATATTATTCATATTTTTATTACTAATATTATTGGAATTATTATTATTATTATTAATATTATTGTAAATATTATTAATGTTATTATTATTATTAATTTTATATTAGTATTATAATAATTATTAATATTTTATTAACATTGTGAAATTTATCGTCCAAACTTATCAACAGATATTATTATTGACGGCAGTTATCAACTAATATTATTATGCTTTACTTTAAATTATAGACAAAGTTTATCGATAGAATTTTATTCACACTTTTTTTTTCTTTTTTTAGATCTCTAGGTAAATTTCGTTAGTTATTATCGACAAACATAAATTCATCGCTAACTTCGTCGATAATTCTATCCACTAATTCAATTTATTGGTAATAAAGAAATTATCAACAAATATAAATCCATTAATAATTATCTGTCAGTCCATAATTTCTTTACTGAACTACCAAATAAATTTTCAATATTCTCATTACCTTTTTCTCTATTTTTGTAAAGAGATGAAAGAAAATTTATCTTATCCTAACTAGCATTTTTCAAAACCCTCATAAATATTAGAGGAGTCAAGCACAAGAAATTTAGAATGTTTTTAAAGTTAATTTTTACTTTTTACTTTTCATCTTTTAGCTTTAAAACATGCAAAATTGAGGATTAGAAGACTTTCTAAATTTTCTAAAGTTTAGAAACTAAAATCGCCAAAAAAAATGGAAATACCAAAATTACGGATTAAAAAGAAAAGAAAAATGTAATACTATTTCTTAAAATAAACTCAAATAAATTAAATAAATTATTAACTCAATTAGTGATCATGTATTATTTAACTAATACAACATATATATCAAATATTTTGATTTAAAATAATAAAAACATTAATATTATTATATATTCATACAAAATTTATAAAATTCCTAATAACTTAGATTATGTACACAAATACTATTTGTATAAGTTATTAAGATTTAAAATATTTCAAAATGCATATAAGTTGAGAGAACATACTTAGTTGAGTAAAAACCACGTAAATGTATATTAAAGACATAAATACAAATAAATATATAAATTCGATTACATGCATATATAATATAAAAAAAATACGGTAAACATAAAAAATATTATAATCATATATCTAAAAATTATATGAATGAAAGAGTAAAAAAAAAATATATTATCCCCACCAATACTTAAAGTATTGCATATAAATACCTTATAATGGACACTAAGTTAATAAGTAAGCTAAGTCGACCCTAATTTTACAAAATAATATATAAGAAACTTAATGTGAACTAAATAGACGTTAAACCCATATTAAGAATTAAAATAAAATCAAAATAATAATAAATAATTATCATCGTTTTTAATAACACAAATAAAAAATAAATTTATTTTTTAATTAAAAAAATCATTTTAATGTCAATATATATTACACAAATATTTTTTATAAAAATGATAATATAATAAAATACATTAAATATTTGTGTCTGTTAAACTCACATAAGATTTTTCTTTTATTAGCGTAGATCTAACGAACACAATACTGACTAGGTCCATATCTGTTTTAGGAAAAGCATTAAAAATGAAAAAGGAAGCATTAAAAGCACATCTCAAATAGGAATAGGTGAAACTTGAATGTGTCAATCTCTAAATTATATTATCCACACCAATAGCCAAGTATTGCATAATATAAAATTAAAACAACATTATGACATGTTTAATTAAATATACAACTAAATTAAAAAGTATAACCTTTGATAAAAATGACACTACAATTTTTTATCTTAAAATTATATATGTTGCTTAGGTGAAATGTTATAACTTTCGGGAGTTGACATTGTGTTTAAAGGTAAAAAAAAAGATGTAAATAAAATAATAAAGTAGTATATTACTATCTATGCAACCATATTATTAACACTATATCCCCGTATTTTTATATTTTTATAATTATTATTATATATATATATTTATTAAAATTAATTATAAATTTATAATGATAAAATAATTTAATAATAAATTAAATATTATGAAATAGATAATTTACTATTTTTTTCATGAAATTAAAAAAAAATTGTTTTATCTCAACTTATCTATCAGTTGCTTTATAATTATTTTATTTAAATTTAAAAAAATTGTTTGATAACTACTTATTAATTGATTTTTTTAATTATTTTATTCAAATCTAAAAAAGTTGTTGTATAACTACTCTATCAATTATTTTTTATAATTATTTTATTTAAATTTTAAAAAATTGATAACTACTCTATTAATTACAAAATGAGAGAATAATAAAAAAAATAATAAAATAAAATATTGATATAAGGATAAAATAGAAAAAAAAATTATAAATGATGTTAGAAGTAATAAAGACAAAACACTTTTATATACAAAAGTAACAAGGACATAACTATGTTTAATACAATCTTACTTACCAAATGGAAATGGAGGATTATGGACGAAAAAAATTAGAAATAAAGAAAAATTTTAATATCTAAAAATGATGTAGAAGCTTTAGGATAAAATGGATAAATAAGTTGTCAAATGTGAATTATAATCAGAGGATTTGGTTAGGTTTTGGGATGACAAGTGGATGGGTGATGAACCTTTTAAAATCAAGTTTTCTAGGTTGTACTTCATCTCTCTAAATCAAGGGAGAAGAGTGGAGGAAGTAGGTCTTTGATCATATGTCGGGTGACAGTGGAATTTGATGTTAAAAATAAACTTGTTTGAATGAGAGAAAATCCTTGAACAACTCATGGGTGAGCTAGAACGCATAGGGAAAATTCAGATAAATGGACTTGTTTAAGTAAAGTTGATGGTACATTTTCTGTAAGATCTGCATATACTATAGAAAAAGCAACAACACTAAAAATAACAATCAATATATGTTTTTTAGGAGTGTTAAGGCTTTTCCTAATGCACAAGTCCTCACCTAAAGGGTTTTGATTGGAAAAATACCTACGAGACTTAATTTAGCCGAGAGGGGTTCAAAATCTGTTTAGAATGCATGTAAAAGCTGGGTAAGCGTTCAATGTGTGCAACATAATAACATGTGGTGCCATTTTGAACAATTCTGACTTTTTCAAATGAATCATAAGCAAAATAGTGTGAAAATGAATGTGGATAGATATTATCTGGGGTATTTGGGACCATAGGAGTAATGTTGTGTTTAGAGATGAGAAAGTTGATGAGGATGAACTATTTCACTTGGCTCAATTGAAAGCATGACTTTGGACGAAATATAACGAGACAAATGTTTCCTTTTCTTATTTAGAGTGGGTCTTGTACCGTGTTTGTAGGTTCTGTGTGATCATATCGGCGGTAGAAATCACAGTGTCAAGGTTATCTTTTAAAAGCAAGGGGAAGGTCTTATGTTAAGAAATGGGTTTTAAGCCTAACTCAACCTCATAAAACCGACTCAATGAGGTGAGGATTGCACCCACTTATATACTATGAAAGGCTCTAATCTCTAGTCGATGTGGGATTTCCAACATCTTAAGCAAAGAACCATGAAGAAAATTTATAAGGCACTTTACTACAGTGCTTGATAGGCATTTCATCGTTTCATAATATTTTCATAGGTTTATGTTTGTTATATTTTCATTAGTAACTGCTGGTAGGAGTTATTGATAGTCATTTTTTGGTCTCTGTATATTGTTCACAACAAATTTATTATGCTATTGAGATGTAGGTTTGGTTTGCAAGTTTGGTTAAATACCTATATTTTTATATAAGGGTTGGAGCAACCTTCACGTACTCTTTTTTAATTTAATTTATTTTCTTACTAATAAATAAACAAACTTTTTATTATTGATGGTAAAAATAATGAATAAATTTATTAGTTTTAAAAATATTTATTATTAACAACTTGATTTTTACTATTTTTTTTTATCAAAACTAATGTGTCTTATTTTTCTTAAATCAATCAAGAGTTAGAAATAACTTACATGTATACTTACGTTAGAATTCCTTGTATAAGAAACATTCTTAATATCCAAGGAACAATTCCTTATCTTACAATAAAGATTATGCTTTTAGAAAATACTCGTCATGATCTTTTAACCTATAGATGCTTACAAGTTGTTAATATGACTCAATGTTACCAATGATTTGCTCTATGGGAATAAAAAAACATAGAGGAAGAATAAAGCAAAGGTTTTTCATCAACAATTTCAGATTCACTATGTTACAATTAGCATGATGAGAGAGATGGACAAATTAAGCTAAAAAAAAAAAAAAATAGTTGAAGTATGAAATTTTGGGCATTCTCTTAATCACACATATATAGAAAGATAACACAAAGATCATGAAATTTAATATGATACAATCAGAGAGAGAATACAATTAATTAATTAAGATACTGAGACAGTTTTTTATTTTATTCTAGTCGTTATTTAAACTAGTTGTTGCACTTTAGGTAATCATTAAACTTATTAAACTAGTGTTTCACTTTACTAGCTATTATGTTCTATCAATTGCTACGTTGCATTTATATATAACTAAAGCAAAAGTAAATAATTTTTCATTCCATTAGTTGTGTGTTTTAATAATTTGAACTAGATTGTTTGTATTTAAGTTATATATCCAAAGGATGGAAACATTTAATATACAATAGTTATGAACAATATTATATCAAAGAAAAATATATAAAATTAATACTTAAAAGGGTATTTAAGTTATATATCTAAAGGATGGAAACATTTAATATACAAAAATTATAAACAATATTATATCAAAGAAAAATATACGAAATTAATACTTAAAAGTACAAGACAATGATATTTAGATAAATTCATTATTAGCTAGATAAACACATAAGATACTATTACATCAAAGTTTTGGTAAATTCTTGTTTAACTATTTTTGTCAAAGTTTAAGTGGCATAATGAGGAGAAAGATTTTGAAATCAAAGACATGTTGTTTTGAATTGTTGAAATTTTATAAATAATGTTAAATGTTTTAAAACATATCCATATAAATAGAAATATAGTTTTTATTTTGTTAGAAGATTAATACCAATGTCATGTTTGTTTCAAGACGCATATGGAGAATGAAAATATGATAATGAAAAGTTGAAAAAAGGAGAAATGAAATTGAGAAAAACATAAAAGTTAATGCAATTTCTTCTATTGAAATTTACTTTACATTCATGAATTCATGAAGAAATTTGTAAAGAAAGTTAATTATATTTTTTATAAAAATTAATAAATTATATACTGATTATATATACAAATTATATTTTAATATATAATATTTATAATTTTTTTATTAATTATTAATATATATTTTATATTATAATAAAAATAATAAATAAAAGATTAATTTTAATTATTAGTATTTAATATTAATTTTTTAATTTAAATTTATTTGAATTATAATCTATATTTCTAAATTCTTTTATATTAAATTATTTAATAATTTTTTTTTTCAAATTTATTATGTCTATAAATTTATAAATTTACATTTCACACCTTTTAAAAAAATTAAAAAAGCTCTCACAATCATCATATCTCTCACAAACTTTAATAATGTTTTCTCACAAATTCACTATAATATACATAAATTCAAACAACTTCACTTTTTTCTCAAATGCTCACACTTCCACTTCCTCAAATCCTCACATATCTACTCTCCAGTCCAAATACATCATAAATTAATTATGAGTGACTTATATAAGAAATTACAACATTTTTAACTTAAAATATTAAAATAATAAATTTACAAGCCTTTGTTTTTCTTATATTTTACTCAATTTTTTTTATTTCATACAAAACTTAAAAATATATACTTGGATTTATAACATTAATAAAAATATTTGATATGTAATGCATGAAACAAATAAAGGAATCACATGGCTTTCCAAATATTTTAAGATAAGAAATTGAATATGTTAAAGTAAGATTTGTCGGAGTAGTAATTTTTCTCAAAATAAGTTTTATAAATTCACAATCATGTTTGAAAATTTTCATTACAAAATTGACAAATTTAACATGATTTTAATATAAGTTCAAAGAATACCATTAAAAACCATTATAATATTTTATTGACATTTTAGAATGTCAAATTTTTTATTAGCGTAGAGTGTATAGTGAATGAAACCGTATAATATGAGGTAAAATCTAAAAAAGAACATATACCACCTAGATTAACTAAATTTTTGAAAACTCTGAATCAAACTTATCATATATTCAATAACATAATGTACAATATAAATATTTACAAGCATATATGTGATTTGTATTATTTAATATAAAGTTCTTCATCCCATTTGATAACATATTAAAAAAAATACTTATATATATAAAACAAATTCATTGTCAATGTTAAATAGACTTAATACAACATATCTATGTAAGTGTCAACGAGGATAACGCATTTATTTATCATATTTTATTTTAATTAAAAAACACATTATAAAAGATTGTAATAATGAAGAGATAAAAAATGAAAAAAGTAAGAAATAAATGAAAGTTGGAAAACACAGGGGCAAAGAGAAAGATGAGAGGAAAGAGAAAGACAGAAGAGGAAGGGGCCCCATAATAGTTGTTAATGGTTGTAGGAGGTAACCAGTTAAAAGTATGAGATGATGATGTTTAATGATTCCAAATGATTTGACAAGACAATGAGTGAGTGCATGTGAAGGATGCGATGCAGACATTTGAACTGACCTTTCGAGCAAAGGCTACAATAATAAAAATGCTAACAATAATAAACAATGAGGCAATGAAGAGAGATAGAGGAGTCCACTCACTCACACTCTGCTGTGATGTGCATTCTGACCCTCTTTCTGACTCTGCTCTGAACCATCAACACGTACACAGTGCATGCCTAGCCTTTCCACCTGAAAACGGCTACCATCCGTACCATTCCCTTATGGGGACGCTCTCCTAATTGGCTCCTCCACCCCCATCAAACCCTACACGTGTCCATCAACCCTTCTTTCTCTTCCCTCTACCCTCCTCACTCTCTTTCATCTTCAACAGTCTTTGCTTTCTTCTATGTTAAGGACAAAGTACTATTTTGGAGGAGGGCAAGCATTTATATGTTTTGGGGGGTCTCTCATGCATGGCACTGACTTCCACGTGCATTCTCCCTTTTCTTGCAGATGCATACGTTACACATAGATACATACATGGACGTGCATCAGTGATCACTGATGACTGATCAGAGAGACCCATGGGGCTTCTCAAGAGAAGAGAAGGAAAGAGAGTACTACTACCACACCATCTTTTGAAATTACAAAACAAATGCAGAGTGCTGTGGTGGGGGCACCAACCCTTTGCATTTATTTACCACTACTCACTACACATTACAATATTATAGAGAAGAGAGTGTGTGACAGAGAGGTATCTTCATCAATGCTGCCCTCATTCATCACTCACAACTCTCACGTCTCTTCCTCTCTATCAAGTTCAAGTCTCACTCATTCCTTTTGCCCTTAACTCTCAGACTAAGCACGTCACTGCATTCATCCATCTTCCTTTTCCTCTCTCTCTCTCTCTGGTTTTGGTCTGTTTGGTGATCTTCTATAGACCCCACAGTGTTAACTGCAGTTAAGCGTGTAGCCATTGGCTACCACTTGCTACTGTTCAGACACACATCTCATCATCTTCTCTCTTAATTATCAATAACACAAGCTTTAACTCATCATTTTTTTTCTAATGGAAACTTTCTCCAGACGGATGGAAAAGTTGCTTTTAACATGCATTTTTAACAGAAACGAGATAAAGTGTTCAGGAATATAAAACACAAACAATGCTAGTGACAGAATTTTTTTTTACAAACTTATTTATAATTAATTAATTATTCCTCCATCTATTTTTCAACCATTTCTCAGTTATATTTATTATTTTTGGACTAATGCTTGTGAATTCTATCAAATTCAAACTTTAAGGAAAGTAAATCTTCTAAGTCTCCAGTTTTACTGACATGTTTTTTAAGAAGTTATCAAAATAAAGGAAATTTAAAAAATAAAATAAGAACAAAATAATTAGGTAAAAGATTTGAACTAGAATTATTTTTTATTCTGAAATGATCACTGGAATTAAAATTAATGTTATGATTTATTCTGCTCCAATTTCTTTATCATTAGATTGTTTTGACAAGAATTTTCTTATAATTTAAATTTAGAGGTATTGTTTTTAATTTGAAGGGATATTTGTATATTTAAGCTGGATTCTATAATTTTATTCAAATTATAATTTGTAGATTAAATCTTAAAATCATTAAGCATATGATCTTAATTAGAATTTACATTATCTTTATATACTTTAACAATGACTATACTATTTTTAATTTATAAATAACCAGGATAAGTAGTTGAAATCAGTTTCTTTTCTTTTTCTCTTTTACTTTTTAAGTCATTCTTTTAAATTATAAAAATAAATCAATTATAAAAAATTGTATAAATAAGTAATATTTCTGAAACATATATTTGAAAAGAGAAACAATTGTTTTTTTTAGAAAAAATAAATATATAAATACTTAAAGTAATCCAACTTATATACAAGAACGTTCAAAATTGTATATAAAAGAAGTGAAAAGATTAGGAGTATTGTGAAGTCCATTAATCATACAAAATCTCTGGTGTAATTACTTCTACAGTCTGTTAATATAAACTGGTTTGAAATGGAACAACTTAATTCAAAAAACACCAAACAAGCTGTTTCCAAATATGATTTAGAATTAATGTATTAAAATTAATGTGCTTCTTAAATGCCAATACATGTTTTGTTAAAAAGAAAAATAGATATAGAAAAAGGGATATATTAATACATGTTTTCTTATATGCTTTGAAAGATTAATAATGAGATAGATAAAAGTTTAAAGAAATGGAATATGAATGTTAGTTTTGTTAAGTACATGTGTAAAAGAATGTGACATTCTTGATGGATTATTAAGTATTAGTGTTTTTTTTCATTCTTTTTATTATAATAATAATAATACAAATAATATGTATATTAATAAATAATAATAAATTAAAAATAATATGAATATGAATATGAATAAATAATAATAATAAATAAATAAATTTATCAATAATTATTTTTCCACTTATTTCTTTCTCATCAAACAATCTCTCTCTCTCTATATATATATATATATATTAATTTTCATTCTTCAATGTGCAAAATACAAATTCATCTTTATTTTTTTTTCTAATTTATAAAAAGTTGTTGCGAATTTTCTCCTAGAAAACATAAAGAAATGTAATTATAACTTCAAAATCTGAAATATATAATTAATTATACATTGGCTATTGGCTAGAAACACAACTAGTGTAGCAAAATTCCTTTCTTAATTTTATGATCATTAATCAATATGTCATTTTTTTAGTTCATCTTTTCTCAGCTCCTCTTGTTTCATTTTCTCATGCTTTTTCCAAATGCTTAACCATTTCATAGGGAATATTTCCTTAAAAAAAAATAATAATGTAGGAACAAGTCTTAAACAAGAAAAATTAAATAAGAAGGTAGAATGATACTGAAATATGATAGAATTGTATGCAGAAGACAAAAAAAAATGGTACATGCATCAAACAACTCCAACATAAAAACTTGAGCAAAAATATTGATTGTTTATAAGATTTATAAAAAAAAGTTTGTTGCCTTTTCTATTTAATTGTGATTTGTAACAACTGTTCAAAATGATATTGTAGGTTTGATGGGTCACACCAATTGTAGAATCTATCAAGAGTGACCCTACGTGAAATATTGCAAAGTCAACTAATTCTCTTTCTCATTATTATTCTCTTTTTTCTTTTTTTTATTTCTCTCAACCTTTATAAAATTCTTCATCTACCTAACTTGATCTAATTATTCTCAATACTGATAGAATCTTAGATAGAATGGTCAATTAATCATCCTTCACATTCTTGTATTGTGAGTTCTTAAGTAAACATCCTTAATTTTTTTATTCTAGAGATAATACATACCTCCCTTAATCAATGATCACGCAGAGATTATAACACAATTTAACACAAAAATTAAAATAAAAGAGTTAAAATTGAGTCTTGGAAGACATAGTTTAGTTAGGGAGAAGTGGATATTGGTACTTATTATTATTTTTTATTTTATTTTTTTTTGCATTTTTCAGTCAATTTTGGTGTGAATAATTTTGGTGTTATTAAGATGAAAAGAATATTTTAATATGGAGAGTGGTACAGGAAGTTTTCATAGCCATGAAGTTAAATGAGAGCAAAAATTACTATTAAAAAAGATATATAAAAAGTTCAAAAATCATTTATTTTGGATGTCTATAAGTCCTTTATAATGATGGTTGGGAATTATCATTATAAATGAATTATAATGACGACTTTTAAACCGTCATTATAATGGGATACTAAATAATTGATTTTTTTTAAAAAAATTTAAACACGATTCTTCTGGAATCGTCGTTATAAGTGTGTTGTTTTAAAAAAAAAAATATTTTCAAAGACGGTTCCAGGTGGGAATTGTCGTTTTAAGTTTGTCGTTGTTTAAAAAAAATGATTTTCAAAGACAATTTCAGGTGAAATCGTCGTTATATGTTATTTTTTAAAATGTTTTATTTAATATGTACATCTCAAATCTGCATAAAATATCCAATTTCAAAAAAATAAAAATATTTAAAATCATAATTTAAATATGGAAAATACATACAACAAATTATAACATTTTACAAAAAAGTTTTGCTAATATATGAAAAATTTATATGTCATTCTAATAATTTATCTATCATAAGGTGTTATACATGGTTACAAAATATTTTGATCATGTTGTCCTCACGTACTTCAATGGTTTCAAATCTAGCAGTTGTTGGTCATTGAAAAACTGTGACATTTGCAATTTATTTTTGAATTAGTGCATGAATAATAAACCCCGAATTTTAAAGTGTTTTTTGTATTGATGTATTACTTGATCCCAACCTTTATCAATTGCAACTCGCACAATAGTCGACATCCACTGCATAACATAATAACCGCACTCATAACTTTCAGATTGCCTGTTGGACTACATGTGAAAATAAATGTTTTAAATGAATGAGTGAGACACATTAAATTGAGTGAACAAATATACTTTAAATAACTTAAGGTACATACAAGTGAGTCTTTATGCGTTTGCACTTCCTCTCCCACTTAACATGTTATATCCAGATTAAGCACTAAAATAATAAGATTTCATGTTAGAATACATAACATTATATAATGTATAAGTAATAATAAATGTTAAATGAAATTTTCATACCTATCTATAATGTGTTTAAAATATGTAGGGGATTTCTTATGCAAGGAGCAAAACCATGTAATGATTGAATGAGTTGAGGATCATATTGTGTTTTCCTTCATCGAAGCATAATCTACAAATATACCTAAATTTCAATAAGTTGGTACTAATATATTTAATAAATCAAAAGTAAAGAATTTAATATTTGAACTTACAACATCCATAATTGCATAACTGTTATTTTAATCTTTTGATTTCCGAATGCAAGGTCCAACAAATCAGATATGTGAAAGTACAACGGTACATCACTATGCCTTCCAAAAACATTGGCATCCCATGGAACCTCTATGATGGTTATATCTAAAGTTCTAGCAACTTCCACCAATGCCGCCATAGGATCATCAATGGAGAATTTTTTTATTCTTTCGCAAAAGCCGTTTTGTCTTAGGTTCCCACTACTCATAAACAAACAAAAAAATAATTAAATTAGTTAGAATGTAATATATCTGATAATCGTGTGAAGTTTGCATGTCCTTCAACAATTAGAGCAATTCAGTAAAGCTTTTATCGGTCCATCCATTCATTGGTTTCAAATTCATCAACCTTAACATTGTTGATAATCGTGTGCAGTTAGTTGAACCAGGATACAAAGGAGTCTCTACATCATTAGACATATTTTTGAAAACTACATTAGCAAAAGATTCTGCTCCCACATCACGAATCATGTCTTTTAATCTATCGTCCATTAAGAAATCAACTTCCTCCGAAGCTTTGCGCACACTTGGAAAGTCTAATAATTCACCATGCCATGTCCATGATATATAATTTTTCAAATATCCATCACACAAAAGATGTTCTCTAATTCCGGAAACACTCAATAATAAACTTTATACTTTTCTTCTTTTATGTAATTTTAGAAAAGACAATAAGAAAAAGAAAACAACAATTATTTGTGAATCAAACCCTAAAGAACTCTGCATCAACAGGAGTTGGAGTTGCCTGCAAAGGATCCACATAAAATTGTGCCTGCATATTGTAGTGTTGATTATACTGCCTCACTGAAACAATCAAATTGAAGAAAAGGGGAATGAAGGTTCCATAACCACCCTCTTTGAATATGATCTTAAATGAGTGTGTGGAGTAAAGTGCTCTGTGTTGGTCATTTGGAACTACCTGTTACAAATAAAATAGTTCAGGATTTAGGATCTATAATTTTGATACAACAACAATAACAACAAAAATAATAGGAGTTAGATGTCTAGAGAAACATAACTCTTTACTTATAGGCTCAACATGTCCAGAAAGATTGTTGTAGTGAAATATTAGCTGGTTAAATTTTTCACCAATGACATAAAACTGCATAATTTATGAAAAACTAAGGATCAACTCTGAACAAATAGCATGCATACATAATTTTTAAACTAATATATATGTTATCTACAAACCAAATACAAAAAAAATACAATGATGAGTAATATATATATATATATATATATATATATATATATATATACGTGTTACCCTAATTTTCTAATCTAGTGAAACTTTGAAATAAAATTGACTGTAGTGAATTAAGTGAAAACATCACTTTTCCAATTAACTAGTTAGTTAGACGGGGGCAGAGAATAAAAGGGGAATTATACAGGAAAAGGGGGCAATCAGAAAAATTAAGGGACAAGTGGGAGAGTATAGGTCTCTAGAATACATGTGGTTCAATTGTATAATTTTCTTTTTTCCCAATAAACAAGTCTTTGTTTGTTCTAATTGTTTCTCTCTAATCCTCTCTCTACTAAATTATGTTCGCATGTCACCTATACTAATCTACATTTACTTCAAAAAAGGAAATTAAGAGTAACAATTATTTGCACATTAGGTTATTCTAAAACTTCTAACACCATCATATATCAAGTCCTAACCAATCTGACAAACTACATTCTTAGTTTCCAGAGAGTTAAAACTAGCCAAGCAATGATAATTGGTTATTCCCCGAGAACCAACAGGCCTAAAACTCCACCATCCTTGAATTCACACAGAAATCATAAGCCAAAAAAATATAAACCCAATTATTCACTAACGTGGTTCTGCTAAAAAAGATTGACATGAAGTCATCCACAAAGACAACACAAAAAAGGGTCCATGGGTCCATTAAATCATCTTAGCATAATAACAAGGGCATTCAAGATGTAACGGAAAAAACTACTTCAACAAGAAAGGAAAAGCAGTAAACTTGAAACCAGACTGCACAGAATTGGCAATTTGAAACAACATAAGGTGTGACACATACCAAAGGCATATCAAAAGTTGTGAAATGGCCAAGTGGAAGTTTAGCAACAAAGGCCATCCGAATATTTGACAAGTAAGTGATTCCTTTGGTTTTGAGATGACCCCCATGACTTCTGATCAAAATAAATAATAAAAACACGATTATATCAAACACAAAACCACACAAATCAGATAAAATAATAAACATATTTCATATGGACTTGAAGGTCTCTCAACTACAAAATAAAATATGCAAATAATTTCATCTGTTCCAAATAGCCTGTTAGTAGAGTCTTAACTTGACCTAACACTAGCGCAGAAATGCTAATCAAATGCGGCTATTTTACATTTACAAATGCGGCTATAGAGCCGCATTTGTAAATGCGATTTACGAATGCGGTTATTTCAAATAACCGCATTTGTATATTCTTCTGAATTAGCAAAAGGGTTTTAGGGGTTTTAGAGTTTTAGGGGTTTTAGTATATGATTTAAGAAGAGTGGAAGAGGACAAAGAGGAACAGCGGCAGCGGCGACGATAGCGGCGGCGGAAGCAGTGGCGGAGCGGCGAGCCAATGGAAAGTACCTTCGATATGCAGCAATGGAAACCGAAACCCATTAAAAACGAAAGCAATAGGGAAAGCGAAAGTCATTAAAAGTAAT